>JADDYB010000001.1_pt1 | contig 119396 bp, 109 predicted proteins | sample 8641941 | NCBI WGS metagenome assembly JADDYB01 (sample SAMN16275377, study PRJNA637457) | freshwater sediment metagenome | isolation source: Lake Kineret sediment | place: Israel: Lake Kineret | collected 2013
GGAACTAATTTGTCTTTTGCTTTTTCTATAATCTTAAAAAAGATGTCTGGAGCTCTTAGATACTTCCCCCATTTTGCACCTTCAAATGTTTGGGTTTCCTCATCAAATCCTTCTTCCCAAAGATCTTTTTGGCTTTTAGGAAAAACTCTTAAATCATCATTTTCATAAAGATCATTATGAGCGTATACGGTTTTTAAAAGATTATCTATTGCTTCAAGCCTTTCAACTTGCGCTTGCCAAAGATCAGCCGCCGCCGGAATAAAATCACGCAAGGGTTTCTTAAGATAAACAAATTTAACCAAGTTTTCATTTCGTTCTTTCTTTTTACTCTCACCGCTTGCTTTTTCTAATAAAACTATGCAAGTATTGATATCTGCTTCTTCAAACCAGCGCTCGACTTTGGATTCTATAACGGCAATAACTTTATAATTTTTAAGGAAAAACTCCTGCAATCCTTTTCCATAATCGACGTCAAGCCAGGAATTAGAGACGACAAAACCGAATCGCCCCTCGTTTTGCAGAAATTTCGTGCCGTGGACAAAAAAATAAGCATGAAGTCCTGCTCTTTTACTAATATTGGCCATTGTTTTTCCGCCAAGATCTCTAACCGCTGCGGCAATTAAATTTTCTTTATAATCTTTGACTTCGCCAGAAATATCGGCAATTTCCTCCTGTCTCGTATATGGCGGATTACCGACAATACAATCGAAATATCGAGGAACTATGTGTTGTTTTTCTTCGTCTGATAATGTTTTCGAAAATACTTTTCTTGAAGATTCTGGCAGTTCAACAATTTCTTTATGATTACCTATCCATTCAAAAAAATCCTTTTTAACTACACGAGGATAATTTTCATCGGAAGATAAATCATTAATTGCTAGATTTATTGTAGTTAAATGTGCGGGGAATTTAGCGATATCATTCCCCCAGAGAGTTTTTAAAATTTCTTCGTGGAGCAAACTTTGATTCATCAATTTCTTATGTTGATAGGCTCTGACTAAAAATGTTCCTGCTCCACAAGCAGGATCAAAAACTTTGTCATCTTCGTGGCGCAAAGCAAATTTTAAGATAATATCAACTACATCTGGACTGGTAAAATACTGACCCAGGGTATGCCTTTCATCGAAAGGAATTAACTTTTCAAAGATTCTGCCGATTACTTCAAATCCGAGACTCGAGAAATCGAAACGTTCAAGAATTTTTATCAGTTCTTTAATTTGATAAACAACCTCCTTATTATCCGGAAAAGCCACCTCATCTATAAAATCAGTTGAGTAAATTGTTTGGTAATCAATTTTTAAAACCTCATCAAAATATGCTTGTAGCGTTTTCTGTAAAATTTGTCCTTGAGCTAAACCCTCCGGAACTTCCAGTTTACTTAGGTTGGGTTTTTTCTCCCGCAAAACATCATAAAAAAGAATCTTATTAACTAAAAGGTAAGCCGCTTGCCTGGCCGCTTTTTCATAATCTTGTTCTTGATAAGTAAAACTCCAGTTCTGATCAACAAACCAACGAGCTAATTTTTTCGCAAAAGATGGATCTTGAGATTTTGTTTTAATTAATTCTTTGTAATAAAGGCTTAGAATTTTAATTTTTTCATGGAGCCGATAGATCAAAAATTCGTCAAGCGGTAAAAGAGGTAATGGTTTTTTGCCGGTAGAGTCGCCGATTAAGTCTTCAAGAAATTTCTCTAAAGCTTTTTTAATCCTAGATTGGATATTACTTTCTTCAATTAAATTTAAATCATAGATTTCTGATAGATGATATTTACCAACTATTTGTTGTTCTTCAGGCAAGTTTCTATTGACCTTTTCAGTATTAAAAACAATCAATTCTCGAAAGTTACAAGTAGCAAAATATGGAGATTTTCTTTTAACTGCTTTCTTCCACGCTGGTTCTTTAAGATTTTCAAAATCAAATGGGTCAAAAAAGGGCTGTTTGAATTCAATATTAATCAAGGTTCTTGTTCCTAATGGATCAACATAAATAACTCCATCGGGCCTTTTTCGATCTATTCCAATCTTTTCAACCCTCGCAGGACCAAGCTCGAAGTGTTTTTCTTTAATAATATTATTCACCAAATTTTCCATCACGAAAGCCGCCACACTCCACTCAGTGTGAGAATCTGCTATATCGAACGGGTTGGGGATGTTAACCATTCTTTTTTAAAGCCTCCTTAACTATTCTTTTCGCTATTTCAAAAGCAGCAGCAATCCGAACAGCTTTTACTTTTTTTAATCCCTTAATTTTTGTTAATTTTTCAAGCGATTGGTTCGCTAACCCCCTAAAAGACTGATAAGTATTTATTATTTCTTCGGCTATTTTTTCTGCAGATTTTCCAGGAGCCCCAGCCCCTATAAGGATAGCTAAAAGTTCACTGTCTGTACAATTTTCTGGACCTAATCTTAAAAATTTTCCACCAGGATGTTTCCAGGAAACAATTTTGTTTTCTTTATTTACGGAGGTTTTTGCGGTTTTGGTTCTCTTTGCCATCTCGCCTTAATTTTACCACACTTCGGCCATTCGACGAGCTCCCAACTTCGCTACCTCTTTCGCCCATTCGACTTTGCTCAGAGCTCCAAAGGTCAAGAAAGCTACGCTGGGCAGGCAGTGTAAACTTTTCTGAGGCTGAAAGAAAAGGCAAACCGGAGATATTAAGAAGTTGGGTATATATATTGGAAAAATATGCGATCTTGACAAAATGAAAGTTTTGATATATACTCCACAATAGAATTACGGGCGTTGACCGTTAGGACGATGGCCCGTTTTTCTGTTTTTTAACTTATATTCAAAGACATTAAATATTGAATTTCTAAATCCCCCAACAAAAGTTTTAATCCTCAATTTCTTTTTAAATTCCTTTAAAAACTTAATTTTGTATTTATCTCCTGTAACGAGTTTGTTTACGAGCTTATATTCATAAACAATTGCTCCTAAAACTAAATCAACAATTTGAATAAGATTCACGCCCTTAGAGTCAACCCGACAAATTCCTGCTACTGCTAATCTTTTAAAATGATTGTTGACTGCGTGTTTTACTTTAACCTCAAATTGGACATTTTTGGGAGTAATCACGTAATCAGCGATAACCGTCACAATTTCATGAGGAGAAATATTACCAATGAGTAGCCTTTGAGCAAAAATTTCATACGCCAACCAAAGATTATTTTTAAACTCTAATTGGAAATCAATGTCGTCTTTATTAAGAATAAAGAAGCTCAATTTTAAGCCTGGAACATTAAAAATTAAATCAAGAATTTTTAAGCAAAAATTTATATTCTTTTTCGATAACTTGTTGAACTTAATTTCATCGAAAAACTTTTCTCTCTGCCTTAATTTCTGAATTTCATAATCTAAAAAGTGTGGTTGAGAACATTTAAGCATTCCCATAGCAAAATAGCGGTTAGCCTTATCATTTAGATTTCCGGTTTCATCGAAAAAACAGAAAGGAGTACGAAGTTTCGTATAGTCCTTTAAAGAATAATTAGTAATCTTTTTCTTCATATTTTTAAATTCCCTCTAGATTTTTTAAAGCTTCTTTTTGTTCGCGGGTTAATTTTTCCGGGATTTTGATTTGGAAGCGAACGTATTGGTCCCCCCGGCCGCCGCGCCGCAGGCGGGGCACGCCTTTACCCCGAAGCCTGACCATCGTTCCCGGTTGAGTTCCCGGCCGAATTCTCAATTTCAAATCACCATCAATTGTCGGCACTTTCACAATCCCGCCCAAAATCGCCAAAGTTAAGGGAATGGCGACATTGACGATAAGATCATCTCCCTCGCGCTTAAAAACCGGGTCCGGTTTAACGTCAATGGAAATATAAAAATCACCAAACCTGATTCTTGAACCATCATCAACGCCCGCGGGAATCTTAATCTTCCGTCTCTTACCATCGAGACTGACCTCTTTTTCGCAGCCATGAACCGCTTCATCAAAACTTAGACTCAAACCATAACGGGGCATTTGCGCGGCTCGACTCCGAAAGGGAGTACCGCCGCCAAAGAATTGCTCAAAAATCTCAAAAGGATCAGAAAAATCTCCCGCGAAGCGGGATCCCGCACCGCGGGAAAATCCTCCTTCACCACCATACGTCGTGTAAGTATAAGTAAAAGGTCCTTGGCGATAAGTTCTGGTCTGGCCGCCAGGAGCAGGCCCTCCAGTGAAAGGTCCGGCGCCAGCACCAAAACCGCCAGGCTGAAAAGCCGCATGGCCAAATTGGTCATAAGCCGCCTTCTTCTCCAAATCAGAAAGGATTTCGTAAGCCTCGTTGATTTCCTTAAACTTTTTTTCAGCTTCAGAAGATTTATTTCTATCCGGATGCCATTCTAAAGCTTGTTTGCGATAGGCTTTTCTTATTTCGTCTTTGGAAGCATTCTTGGAGACACCAAGAATGTCGTAGTAATCTCTAGTCGTCGTCATTTAGATATATTATAAACTAATTAGGCGCGATAAACGCGCCTTTTTTACTAATTCCTAATATCTAATATCTATTTTCTATTCTTCAACCACTTCTCCCTCTTCCGCCTCTTTCTTACCAGACTCTTCAGTTTTTTCCTTGCCCTCCGAAGCCTTGGCGGAGGAGGGTTCTCCCGCTTCTGTCTTCTGTTGCGAACCATACATCGCCGCGCCGACTTGCTGAATCGCTTCAGAAAGAACTTTGGTGGAATCTTCAATTTCTTCTTTAGTCGCGTCTTCCTTCTTCAAAACTTCTTTAACCTTCTCAATTTCTTCCTCTACTTTTTTCTTATCCTCATCCTTGACTTTTTCTCCTGCCTCTTTAAGCGTCTTTTCGGCCGTAAAGACTAAATTGTCAGCCATGTTGCGCGCTTCGACTGTTTCTTTTTTCTTTTGGTCTTCCGCGGCGTGCTTCTCTGCTTCTGTCTGGGCTTGCTTGACTTCCTCATCGGACAAACTAACCGCGCCCTTAATTGTAATCGACTGCTCTTTATTGGTCGCTTTATCTACCGCTTTAACATTCAAAATACCGTTGGCATCAATGTCAAAAGCAACTTCAATTTGGGGCACGCCTCTTGGGGCGGGCGGAATGCCGTCAAGAATAAACCGACCCAGGGATTTGTTATCCACGGCCATTGGTCTTTCTCCCTGAAGAACATTAATCTCTACTTGAGTCTGATTATCCGCCGCGGTTGAAAAAATCTGCGACTTAGAAGTCGGCACCGTCGTGTTTCTTTCAATCAAAGGCGTCCTCACCTGACCTAAAGTCTCCAGTCCCAAAGTTAGGGGCGTAACATCAAGCAAAAGGATGTCTTTCACCTCGCCACCAAGAACCCCACCCTGAATTGCCGCCCCGACGGCCACCACCTCATCCGGATTAACTGACTTATTAGGTTCTTTACCAAAAAACTTCTTGACTGTTTCATAAACCTTGGGCATCCGGGTCATGCCGCCAACAAGAATCACTTCGTCAATGTCTTTATTTTCCAGTTTGGAGTCTTTAAGACAGGCTTTCACCGGGCCCATCGTTTTCTCAATTAAACCGTCCACTAATTGCTCGTATTTCGCCCGAGTGATTTTCATCGTTAAATGCTTCGGTTGACCATCTTTACCTTGAGTGATAAAAGGCTGATTAATTTCTGTTTCCTGGGAAGAGGACAATTCGATTTTGGCTTTCTCGGACGCATCTCTCAATCTTTGAAGGGCTTGTTTATCTTCGCGCAAATCAATGCCATTCTCCTTCTTAAACTCATCGGCTAAATAATCAAGAAGTGTTTGGTCAAAATCATCGCCACCCAAGTGAGTATCACCATTGGTGGCTTTGACTTCAAAAACACCTTCGCCGATTTCTAAAATAGAAATGTCAAAAGTGCCGCCGCCCAAATCATAAACCGCAATCGTTTCTCCTTTCTTCTTTTCTAGGCCATAAGCCAAGGCAGCAGCGGTTGGTTCATTAATAATTCTTTCTACTTTTAAGCCAGCAATCTCACCCGCCTGTTTAGTTGCCTGTCTTTGGGAGTCATCAAAGTAAGCCGGCACGGTAATGACTGCTTTTTCCACCTTCTCACCTAAATAAGCCTCTGCGTCAGCTCGACACTTGGCTAAAATCTTGGCGGAAATTTCTTGAGGGGTATAATCCTTGCCGCTAATATGAATGACTGCCATCCCGTCCTTACCAGATTTAATCTCAAAAGGAACCATTTTTTGACTTTTCTTGACCTCGGCATCAGTGAACCGCCTGCCCATTAATCTTTTCACCGAATAGGCGGTATTTTCGGGATTCAAAATCATCTGTCGCTTGGCCACCTCACCGACCAAGTTTTTCACTGGCTCCACTACCGAAGGAATAATGTTCTTGCCCTCGGCTGAAGGAATGACTTTCGGCTTACCCGCTTCCATGACGGCAACCGCCGAATTAGTGGTTCCTAAATCAATCCCAATAATTTTTGACATTTTTTTACTTGTCCGCCATAACTTTAGCGTCGGCGGAACCCTGACCAACTTTCACTTTTGCTGGTCTTAAAATTTTATCATTAAGCCAATAGCCCTTTGAAACAATCTCCATCACTTGGTCTTTTGGTCCAAAAACCATTTCTACGCAATCCATGGTTTCGGGATTAAACTTCTCGCCTAAAGCCTTAATTTCCCCTACTCCCTCGCTTTGTAAAACTTCTCTAAATCGATTATAAACCAGAGAAACGCCTTTGTCTTTAAGGTGTTTCTCACAAAGTTCCAAATCATCTAATACCGGCAGTAATTTATCTAATATCTGGGCGTTAGCTAACTTGATAAAGTCTGATTTCTCTCTCTCAATTCTTTTTTCTAAGTTAGTGTAGTCGGCTAAAACCCTCTTGAAACGATTTTCAAAGTCCTCAAGTTTCTGATCAACTTTTGCTTTCTTCCTTGCCATTTTCTTTCCCCTACCAACCCTTCGCCAGTTCACTAATTAATTCGCCAAAATATCGAATCGTCGGCACAATTGAGGAATAATGCAAGCGACAAGGTCCAATGACGCCAATACTGCCGGAATGTTTTGGTCCGGCCTGAAAATTAGTAAAAACCATGCCACAGGGTTGTAAAAATTCTTGACCTAGGTCTTCACCTAAAAGAATATGAATGGGGTCTTCTCCATATGATTTTTCAAAAAGGGCTTCCAGCTTCTTGAACTCGTCTAGAAGACCGAGAACGCTCTTGGTAACATCAATATCAAAAAATTCGGGCATATCGAGAATATGAGAATAACCAGCGGAATAGACATTACCCTCTTTGGTCGCTGCTACCGCTAAAGATTGAGTTTGATTAGCCAAGGTTAGCGTGGCTTCCCTTAATAACCGATCGAATTCATGACGATAATCCCAAATCGCCTCTTTCGCCGCCACCTCTTCCGTGACTGAAGGTTTCTTTTCCTCCATTAATTGGTCAATGTAAATTTTAAAACCGGTCGGTGTCGGCACCCTGCCGGCTGAAGTATGAGGTTGACGAAGAAAACCGGTTTCAGTTAGGGCCGCCATTTCATTACGGATGGTGGCTGGTGAAACACCCAAAGAATATTTCTTTTCTAAGGTCTCGGAACCAACTGGCTCCGCCGTTTCAATATATTCTTCAACGACTGACTTAAGAATTTTTGCTTGTCTCTCGTTTAGCTCTGCCATCCCTCGACTCCTTTCAAATCGCTCAGGATAAATTATTCGATTAACTCACCATAAAGGATTAGCACTCTTATAACATAACTGCTAAGAGTTGTCAAGTCCCGATGTCACATCGGGACGCACCCTCCTAAGACCGCTCCATGAGCCGTGTATGAATAATACCTAGAGGCGAATGGTAAGGTCAGGAGGGAATCCCCAACTATGCTATACTTTTTTCAATGAAGAAAAAAGAAAATGAAATTAAGTTCCGCTCACTCATTATCTTTGTTTTCCTGCTCATCGGTTTATCCTTCTTCACCTGGCAGGCAAGAAACATTCAAGTTTGGTGGCAACAAGCCAGTGGTCAACCCGCCAATATTGTCGTTGATGCTGAAGCCATTCTGGGGCCGATGCCCCAGCCCTGGCTGGCTTTAGCCCAAGGTGGAGAGGAAAAAGAACCAATGCTCACCCCGGTTATTCCGGAAATCAAACAGCTTAAACCAAAATATATTCGCCTTGACCACGTCTTTGATGCCTACAATTTAGTCGGCGGTGGTAAAAATGGCAACATGACTTACGATTTCAGCCAATTAGACAAAACCGTTGATGATATTTTGGTTGCTGGTGCCTTACCCTTCTTCTCTCTTTCTTATATGCCCCCCACTCTTTCTAAAGACGGCCAGGTGACCTCACCTCCTGAAAATTGGTCTGATTGGTCTGCCATTATTAAAAACTTTATCGAACACTACAGCGGCAAAAATAATCGCAATCTGGCAAATGTTTATTACGAAGTTTGGAATGAACCCGACCTTTTTGGTAATTGGAAAATAAGTGGTTGTCGTCCCTTAGATTTAGGCTGTGATCCAGGCAAAGATTATAAGATTCTCTACCGCCAATCTGTTTTAGGTGCTCAACAGGCGAAAAATACAAATCCTTTCTTTATCGGCGGCTCGGCGACGACCAGTTTCTATCCAGCTTGGGTTGAGGAGTTGTTTAAATGGGTAGAAACAAAAAATCTCCGTCTTGATTTCATTTCCTGGCACCGTTATCACCCAGAGGCCAATCAGTATCAACATGATTTAGAAAGTCTTGAGGGCCTGATTGAAAAACACCCGCGCTTCCTGGGAATCAAAAAAATTATTAGCGAATGGGGTTCAGATCCGGAAAACTCTTCCAATCACGATTCAATCTATGATGCCGCCCACAGTCTGGCAGTTATTCGGACTCTAATGGCCCGTCTCGACCTGGCTTTTGCTTTTGAAATTAAAGACGGACCCGACCCGGCCGGCAATAAATATTGGGGCCGCTGGGGCTTACTCACCCATCAAAACTTTGGTCAAGAAAAGAAACCGCGCTATTATGCTTTTGATTTTCTTAATAAACTCGGCCCAGAAAGACTTTCCTTAGCCGGCGAGGGCACTTGGGTGAAGGGCATCGCGGGAAAAGAGAAGGAGGCAATCCAAATTTTACTGGTTAATTATGATCCCAACAATAAACATCAGGAAAACGTCCCCCTTAAAATTAATAATCTTTTACCAGGTGATTATTATTTAGAGGAAATTCTTCTCTTGGGAAAAGAAACTAAAGAAAAAATAACCGTCGGCCCAGATGGAATCTTGGAAAGAAATATCTATTTGCCTGCCAATAGTTTAATTTTGATTAACTTGTCATCACCGATTTTAAGGTAAGCTCTGGGTTCGAGAAGGCACTTCAATCACCTCTTCGGATTCTTTTAAAACTTGGCGCCACTTCCCCAATCTCTTAATTAAAGAAAGATATTCCGCCAGTTCCTCAATTCTCAAGAAATAGGCAAAACCCACGTAAACCAAAAGGCCCATCAGGCTGGCAACAATCGTCAAAATAATTAAGTTGATTGTCCTAGTCGTATCAAGAATAAAACGATCCAAAAACCTCATCGGCACCCAGAGGAAGAATAAAGTAAAGAGGGTCGCCAAAGCCATCTTGGCGGAGCGAAAAGTAATCACCTTTTTGGAAAAACCCCCTATCTTTCTGTCAAGCAGAAAGAAAAGCAATAAAAGCTGTGTTGCGCTCGCCAACGAAGCGGCAATCGCCAAACCAATCACGCCCCAACCTAAATTAAAAGTTAAATAAATACTTAAAAAAACATTGGCAAAAACCGCTATTGTTCCCACGATTAACGGCGTCTTCGTATCATGAAGAGCATAAAAGCCCCTAATAAGAATTTGGACTAAACTTTGACAAACAATCGCCAAAATAAAAAAACCAAGCGTCTTGCCGGTCAGAAGAGTCGCTTGCCAAGGAAAGTTTTTCGCCCCAAAAGCCAATCTCACTACCGGCACTCTTAAAATTAAAAGAATCGCACTGGCCGGTAAAACCAAAAAAAGGATTTGAAACAAAGAAGATATCAGAGTCTTTTTGAAATCGTTATTTTCTTTCATCGCCGTCTCCCTTGATAAAGAAGGCAGGGCCGCCTGGCCAATGGTGGCGCCGAAAAGCCCTACAGGGACATTCATTAAGTGTTGGGCAAAATAAAAAATTGAAAGAGAACCGGCCGCCAAAGAAGTCGCCAGGAAAACCGCCACCGTCGCCTCAATCTGGCTCACCGCCAAAGCCAAGGTTCGAGGCAACATTAAACGGACGATTTCTCTCACTCCGGGGTGAGAGAAATCCCAAGCTCTGAACTGGTAAACAAAACCAAGCTTAATGGCCAAGGGCAACTGGACCAAAAGATGCAGCACTGCTCCTAAAACCACCCCGATTGTCGGACCATAGATTCCCCAAACTGGTACCAGGAAAACAATCCCAAAAATTATCCCTAAGTTATAAACCACTGGGGAAAGAGCTGGCACTAAAAAGCGTTGGTGTGACTGAATGATGCCTGTCAGAAAGTTAGAAAAGCAAAAAAAGAGTTGTGCCAAAAGCATAATCCTCGTCAAGTCAACCATTAAGTTAATTTGCTCGGGAGAAAAAGAAGGCGCAATTAAATGACAAAGCGCGTCAGCAAAAAGAAAAACCAAAATTCCTATCACCGAGAAAAAAATAAAGACAAGATTAATCACTGAAGAACTGATTTGGTAAGCCTCCTTCTCATTTTTGGTCAAATATTCGCTAAAAACCGGAATAAAAGCGGCGGATAAAGCCCCTAAAACTAGAAGTTGAAAAATCATGTCGGGGATTCTGAAAGCGGCGAAATAAGTATCAAGCTGCCATTCATTTCCCCCGAAAAATGCTCCCGCTAAAAGCCGATCTCGAACAAGACCCAAAATTCGGGAAGCAAAAACAGTCACCATAATGACAAAAGCGGCGGAAAGAATATTGCTTTGCCGCCGCCACAAAATTAATTTTCCATTTTCCAGAAAATTTTTAACCATCTTGGCAAACTACTCTATTTCTGTTATTATAGCTCATAATGCCGGTAACCAAAAGCGCTAAAAAAGCTCTCCGACAGGACCGTCGCCGAGCCACTAGTAATCAATTAGTTCGTCAACGGCTGAAACGAGTCATTTCTAAAACAAAGGGAGAGCGGACTACCAAAGAACTCGCCGAATTTTATCGAGTTCTGGATCGAGCGGTAAAAAAAGGCGTCATTCATAAAAACAAAGCCAAGAGACTAAAAAGTCGTCTCGCGAAACTCACCCCAACCACTCTTAAACCAAAGGTAAGCAAGAGGACAAAAAAATAGCCAAAACCCCTTTGACAAACCCTCACTGATTAACCTATACTAAAACTGACTATCATTAGTCAATCATGCCCAAAAAAGAAATTAACCTTTTGCCCAGGGAAGAATTTGAAAAGAAACCACTTGGTCGTTTTCTTACTTGGGCTCTTTCCGCCGGACGCTATATTGTCATCTTCACGGAATTAATTGTCATTCTCGCCTTTCTCTCCCGCTTTAAGCTAGACCGAGATTTGGCTGACCTTAATCAATCAATCAGGGAAAAACAAGCCATTATCGAGGCCTCAGCCGATTTTGAAAAAGAATTTATTTTCCTTCAAACAAGGTTAGCCGCCATTAAAAAATTGAAAGGACAACAACTTTCCTTTAGCCAACTGGTGAATATCGTCGGCGCCCTTACTCCCTTCGACGTAGCGATTGCCAACCTTAGTCTAAGTGAGGAAGGTCTCCGCATTAATGCCATCGCCTTATCTGAAAGAGGTCTTGGGAATTTTGTTGCCAACCTCTCCACCTCACCCCACTTTAGAGAAGTCACTCTGACAAGTGTTTCTAAAAGCTTGGAAACCGGACCAGAAATAAAATTTATTATTAATGCTCAATTCTTGGTTCCGAAGGAGACCTAATGGCTTTTGATTGGCAAACCGAATATCATCGTTATCATCGCTATTTTCTCAGCACTCAAGCCCTTTATCGAAGAAGGGACGTGGTTGTTTATTCGGGCATTATTCTTACTTTGGCAACAATCACCTTTTTCTCTTTCTTTGCCATCAAGCCCACGGTCACCACCATCGCCGGTTTAGTTAAAGAAATCAACAACAAGAGGGTTGTTGACCAAAAATTACAAACCAAAATTAACTCCTTGCGGCAGGCGCAAGCAAACTACTCCCAGGTCAGTGATAAATTAGTCCTCATTGACCAAGTTCTTCCCCAGGACCCCGACCTGATTAATCTCATTTATCAAATCGAGGTTCTGGCTCAGAAAAATAATATCACCATCAAATCGGTCTCTTTCGGCCCCTCCTATCTCCTAGGTCAAGAAGAGACTAAAAAGAAACTGAGCCAGTATCCGGCCATTAATTTTAGTCTTGGCCTTTCAGGAGATTTTGAGAGCGTTAACAATTTTGCGGCTTCCCTAGAGAAGCTCAGGCGGTCCGTCGGCACTCAAGATCTGACTGTCCGGAGTCTTGAAGAAAGCGAGACAGGAACCTTTAGTCTCAACCTGGCTCTCCAACTCAATGCTTTTTATTTAACAAGAGAAGTTGAAAAATGAAAAAAAAGCGGCTCTCTAAAGACATCTTAATCCTGGTCATTTTAAGCTTAATTACCGTTCTTACCTGGATCGGTTTAGACCTCCACCGGATTTTCTTTGAAAAAGAAGAACTCTATGTTCCCCCCCAGCAAATGGAGCCGCTCAATCCTGAAATCGATCAAGAAATTATTGATCAAATTTCTCAAGAACCTAGTTTTGGAAAGGGAGAATATTTACCCCCCGAAACAATGGGAGGTGAAGAAGCCACTAGTGAGGCAGAAGGAGGCGAATAATGCTCAAGGAAAAAAAATTACCTACCATTATAGGCATCATCATTTTAATTATTGGTTTGGCGGCTGGCGTTTTCCTTGTCACTCAGGGACAAGAAATCTTTTTAAGAGCTTCGCCGGAAGTTGCTCCTAATCAAATCAAAGTCACCAATATTACCGATAATTCTTTCACTCTTTCTTGGATAACCCAAAAGGAAACAAGCGGTTTTATTAAATACGGCGAGTCCCCTTCTTTAGAAAAAACCCTGGCTGATGATCGAGATCAGATTTCAGGCGAAACCGGCTCATTTACGACTCATTATGTAACTTTAGTTAACTTGAAATCTAATACAACTTACTATTATAAGATTGGCTCGGGGGGGAAAGTTTTTCCCACTCAAGGAGAACCATACGAAAGTAAATCTGCTCCTGTTGCCCAAGGTTTGCTACCACCTAGTGACGTCGCTTCAGGAATAGTCAATAAGCCTGATGGTACCCCTGCTGAAGGAACGATTGTTTATTTATCGATGGCTAATACCTCTCCTCTCTCTGTCATGGTGAAGTCTTCAGGGAGCTGGCTTATTCCTTTAAACACGGCTCGAACTACTGACTTAAACTCATTTACCGAATACGATAAGGAAGCTCAAGTAATTGATGTTTTCGTTGAGGGTGGCAGCTTAGGACACTCTTCTGCTGTCACCACTACTAAAAACGACAATCCTGTTCCCCAAATCACTCTCGGTGAAACCTATGATTTCCGCCAGTACACTGAACCAGCAGTAATCACGCCTCCAGCAGAAATTACCCTGACTCCCAGTCCCACGGCCACTCCTTCTGGGTTTAATCCAGGAGAATTAGAACCTACGCCAACCGCTACACCCACTGGAGAATTGAGTATTATCAACCCCGAACAAGGCGAAGACCTTAATGCTCTTAAGCCAGAGTTTACCGGTACTGGACCACCAGGCAAATTAGTGGAAATCGTCGTCGAATCACCATCATACACAGGAACCATTAAAGTTAATGAAGATGGCAGTTGGGATTGGTCGCCGCCGGCTGACTTAGAACCAGGAACTCATACCATTAAGATTACTTATGGCGGCCAAACTGTCAGCAGAACCTTCACTGTTTTAGCCGCCGGCGAGAGCGATTTGCCTGCCTATACTGCCACTCCCTCGGCAACGATTTCGCCCTCACCAACACCAACCTTAAAGCCAACCCCGACCCCTTTACCTCGGACAGAAATGCCCTCAACCGAAGCTGGTGTTCCTGACTCTGGCTTTGTTACTCCCACCTTCTTCTTTTTCATTATTGGCACCGGCTTAGTAGCGGCTGGCTTTCTCCTAAAAAAGTGCTTCTTCTATAACTAATGTTAGCTTTCTAAGCTCAAGAGAAAATGTTAAAATAGCCTCATGAAAATCGCCATTATTGGGGCAGGCATAACCGGTTTGACGGCTGGTTATCGGCTTTCTCAAAAAGGTCACCAAGTCACCATCTTCGAAAAAGAAAAATTCTCTGGCGGACTGGCGGCTGGTTTTAAAAAAAGAAAATGGGATTGGCATCTCGAATTATTCTTCCATCATCTGTTTACCGGCGATATTCACGCCAAGAATTTAATCAAAGATTTAGGTTTGGAAAAGAGGCTCTTTTATCTTCGGCCGAAAACATCAATTTTCAAGAAAGGAAAAATTTATCAATTTGACTCACCTCTTTCGGTTTTAAAATTTCCTTTAATTAGTCTTGCTGACAGACTACGAACCGGCCTAATCACCCTTTTTTTAAAAACTTCTTCCAATTGGCGAACTCTTGAAAAATTTAAGGCTTCTAGTTGGTTAAAAAAATATTATGGTCGAGAAGTTTATAAAATTCTGTGGCTACCTTTATTAAAATCTAAATTTGGTCATCAAGTAGAAAAAATCTCGATGGCATGGTTTTGGGCGAGAATCAAGAAAAGAAGTGTTCAGCTGGGGTATCTCGAAGGCGGCTTTCAGCTCTTGATAGATAAATTAGAAGAAGCAATTAAAAATAGAAAAGGAAAAATATATCTTCACCAAGAAATTAAAAATTTAGATGAAATTAAGAGCTTCGATAAAATTATCGTCACTGTTCCCGCCCCCAAATTTTTTCCAGAGATAAAACTACCCAAAATGCTTGGCGCGATTAACTTAACTTTGGAACTCAAGGAAAAATTTTTAGAAGAAGATACTTATTGGTTAAATATCAACGAAGAAGGCTTTCCTTTTGTCGCTATCGTTGAACACACTAATTTTATTGATAAAAAATATTATGGCAACCGTCACTTGGTTTACGTCGGTGGTTACTATCCTCAAAACCATCACTATTTCAAGATGACTAAAAAGCAAATTTTTAAGGAATTCCTACCTTATCTCAAAAAAATAAAACCCGGTTTTTCTCCATTATCAATTCTCCATTATCAATTATCCCTTAATAAATTCGCTCAACCCGTCATCCCTGTAAATTATTCCCGTATCGTTCCGCCGCATCAAACCCCTCTCAAAAATGTTTTTCTCGCTAACATCCAACAAGTTTATCCCTGGGACCGAGGCATCAATTACGCTATCGAGCTTGGTGATAAAATTTCTAAATTAGTTTTAGATGAATAAAAAATTAAAATCACTGGTCGCTGGTCACTGGTCGCTGGTCACTGCTTTTCTCTTTGGTTCTTTCCTTCGCTTTTATAATTTAAACTGGGACCAAGGTCATTTTTTTCATCCTGATGAAAGAAACATCGCCGCCGCTGTTTCTCGAATTCGTTTTTTTGACCAACTTAACCCCAAATTTTTCGCTTACGGCAGCTTCCCCATTTATCTTTACCGGATGGTTGGCGAAACCATCTCCGAAATCACTCATGATAACCAATGGGTCTATGATTGGGAAAAAATTAATCTCGTCTCTCGGGGAATTTCTGCTTTTTTCTCCTCCTTAACCATCATCCTTGTTTATCTTATCGCCCAAAAAATCTGGAACAGAAAAGTTGGTCTGATTGCCTCTTTCTTAACGACTTTTACTGTCTCTCTCATTCAAACTGCTCATTATGGCGTGACCGAAAGTATGCTCGTTTTTTGGCTGATGTTAATCTTCCTCCTTTCTCTTCAGCTTTTAGAAAAACAAAGACTCAAAGATTATTTAAAAATAGGTTTTATCGTTGGTCTTGCAACAGCCACAAAAGTCTCTGCTTTTTCTTTTACAGTTATCCCTTTGATGAGTCATCTCCTCATCTCAATCCAAAACAGGAAACGATTTAAATATTTGAACTACCAAGGAAAATTGATGAGCTTAACCCTAATATCATTGGTTACTTTTGCCTTTTTTTCTCCCTACACCTTTATTGATAAGGTGAAATTCTTGGAATCAATGAACTATGAATCTGGAGTGGCCACCGGCACTCTCAAAGTTGTTTATGTTCTCCAATTCGAAAAAACTTTTCCTTATCTATATCAATTAAAAAATTTAATTTGGCAAGTGGGTCCAGCAGCTTTACTGGGATATCTAGGTTTTCTTTTCCTCATTCTGATGGCAGTTAAGAAAAGAAATGATAAACTCTTAATTTTTCTCTCTTTCCCTCTGGCTTATTTTGGTTATATCGGCTCCTGGCACACTAAATTTATTCGCTACATTGTGCCTCTTATCCCTTTTTTAATCATGGCAGCCTCCTGGTTAATTTTTGAAGCGCAAAAGAAGTGGCAATCTTGGGGGAAATTTTTAATAGTGACAGCTTTCGGCTCTAGTCTGTTATGGTCGATGGCCTTTTTTTCCATCTACACCAAGGAATCAACTCGGATAACAGCCTCTCGCTGGATTTATCAAAATCTTCCTCAAGGAGCCAAAATTCTTGGCGAACACTGGGACGATGGTCTGCCGATTGATTACGATAACAACCATTCTGGTTGGTATCAAATCGAACAGCTCGAAATCTATGAAACCGACAATCTCCAAAAAATTGATTACTATGCTCAAAAGCTTTCTCAGGCCGATTACATCATTATCAATAGTCGTCGGCTCTATGGCACCTTGATGTATTTGCCCGAAAAATATCCGATTACTTCTCGTTATTATCAATTGCTTTTTTCTGAACAACTAGGTTATAGAAAAATGGCTGAATTTACTTCTTATCCTTCTTTATGGGGGATAACGATTAACGATGATGCTTCTGAAGAAACTTTCCAAGTTTACGACCATCCCAAAGTCATCATTTTCAAAAATCAAGATCGACTCGATAAGCAACAACTAAAACTAATTCTTGGAGAATATGAACTTCACCCAGAAACATCTTAAATTAGTTCTAGCTCTAACTGCGGGGTTTCTTGTCTATTTTATTTTCCTGGCAAAATATCTCTACATTCCTGCAAGCAATCTATTAAATAGCAACGTCATCGGTATCTGGTCAGCAGAAATCTTGATTTTTTTTCTTCTAACAAGCGGCGAGATTCCTATAAGAGTGAAAAAGATCAAAATTAACCGTAAGTCCCTCCTAAGTTTACTCATCGTCCTCGCGGCTGCTTTTATACTTCGGTTCTATGATCTCACTAATATTCCTCCTGGAGTTCACGGTGACGAAGGAGAATGGGGACTAATCGAACTTGGGGTATTAAATGGAAAATTCAAAGAATTCTTTTCATTAGCCCAACAGGGCATCTATTTTGATTTTTCTATCTTGAGTTTTACCACTCAGGCAATTTTCCTTAAAATTTTTGGAGCGAATCTTTTAGGAGTTCGGGCTTCCTCAGCTTTTGCTGGAACTCTTAGTCTAATCCCCTTTTATCTACTTGCAAAAGAGTGGTTATCAAAAAGAAGTGCCTTTTTGGCTAGTTTTGTTTTAGCCTTCTCCCATTGGACTATTGCCTACAGTCGTTTAGGTATCAGTAATATCTGGACTGTTTTTTGGGAGCTTTGGTTTTTTTTCTTCCTTTTTAAGGGCTTGAAAGAAAATTCCCGTTTATTCTTTTCCTTAGCCGGTATTTTTTTAGGGCTGGGGCTTTATTTTCATCATACCTTTAAGGTAATCCCCGCCATTTTGGCCATCTTCTTTCTCTTTTTATTAATTAAGGAAAGGAAACAATTTTTTAAGAGAATTTTGCCATTAGCCTGTTTTTTTATAATGGCCGCCTTAATCTTTTTTCCCCAATTAATTTATTATTGGCAAAATCCAGGTTCGTTTACGGCGAGACTGGATGAGATTTCTGTCTTCAACCACCTTAGCGAATATCAAAATAAGTATCAAACAAGTTCTTCACTAATTATCCTTATAACTCAATTTTCAAGGACTATCGGTGTTTTTATTAGGGGGGGCGACATTGGTTTTTTCTTCTACGGTTATCAAGGGGCCTTAATCGATATCGTCAGTTTAGTTTTTATCGCCATCGGCCTTTTGTCTACTTTCTTTAACCTTAAAAAGAATGAATCTTTTTTAATTTTAACTTGGCTTTTGGCAGTCATCATTTTAGGCGGTACTTTTACTATCGATGCGCCCTCGAGCCAAAGGTTAATCGGTTTGGCACCCGCCTTATTCCTCCTGGCTGGATTTGGGGGAGAAAAAATCCTCGCTTTCTCAAGATCCAGAAAAATGAAAAATTATTTCCTGGGGGCATCGATGATTCTCATTGCTCTTTTGAATTATAACGTTTATTTTTCCCAATATATTCAGAGTGATGCTGGCTGGGCGCAAAAAGAACCGGCAACCGCCATCGCCAAATATCTCCTTTCTTTAGGAGAAAGTTTTAAAGTCTATATGCTCAGAGAAGAAAATCCAATTCTCTATTTCCATCACGGAACTATCAGATTTCTCGCTCCAAAAATTCAAGGAGTTGATGTCGGCGAAAATACCCTAGATTATATTCCCGCTAAAAATGAAATTAACCATAACCTAGTCTATATTATGCCGCCAGGGTCAAAATTTCTCCCTTATCTTAAAAAGGCTTATCCCTTTGGCCAAGAGCACCTTTTTATCAACCCTTACAATGGCCGGCCCTGGTTTACTAGTTATGAGGTTAGACAAAACAACTATAATATAGACAATTGAGATGTTAAATACCTTTCCAACCATATTAAATTGGTGGTTTATCTTTTTTGTCTTGGGAACAATTAATCTCCCTTTGACCTGGTGGTTTTTTCGAAGATTTTTTGATTTCGGTTATCTCTTTTCAAAAATCCTGGCTGTTCTTCTTCTTTCTTATCTGGTTTGGTTAATCAGTAGTTTAAGACTATTGCCTTTTTCCACCCTTTCTGTCTGGCTGATGCTGATTATTCTTACCCTCGGCAACCTTCTCATTGTGAGGAAATGCAAGAAGGGGTTTCTGAAAGACTTAGGAGTCGCTAAGAAAATTATTTTCTTTGAAGAAGTTCTCTTTTTCGCGTCTTTCGCGTTTTGGTCCTTTGTCCGCGGTTTTCAACCCGACATTAATGGTCTGGAGAAATTCATGGATTATGGCTTCATTAACTCGATTTTAAGAAGTGGATATTTTCCACCAGCCGATATGTGGCAATCAGGAGAAACGATTAACTACTATTATTTTGGTCATTTAGTGGCTGCGGTTTTGACTAAGCTTGCAGGGATTAGGTCAGCCATTACTTACAATTTAATGCTGGCGACAATTTTCGGTTTTTCGTTTGTGGGTACTTTTTCTTTGACGGCTAATCTTGTTAAGCAAATTAAATTAAAAGTTTCAAAAAGAATCAGCCGGCGAACCATTTTCATTGCCGGTCTACTGTCAGCCTTATTATTTACTTTAGGTGGCAATCTTCATACCGCTGCTTGGCACCTTATTCCCCAAATTAAAGGCGATTCCCAATTCTATTGGTATCCCGATGCGACTCGTTTTATCGGTTACAATCCACCCACTGAAGATAAAACCATTCACGAATTTCCGATTTATTCCTTTGTTGTTTCTGATTTACACGGACATGTGAGTGACATTCCCTTTGTCTTATTGCTTCTCGCCCTTCTCTTTTCCTTTCTTATTTCACGCCAATCGAAAGAAAGTTTTACGTTTTATGTTTTACGTTTTATGTTACCGCTAGCATTGACGCTAGCGGTCATGTACATGACTAACTCCTGGGATTTTCCCATCTATTTTTTAATTACCGGCGCGACAATTTTCTACTTTAATTATTTTCCACCCAGGGCGGATCCGCCTTTGGCGGAAAAATCAAAGTGGAGGTTTGAGACTTTTCTAAATACAGGGATTTACTCTTTAGTTATTATCTTCTTGGCCATTATTTTCTCTCTCCCTTTTCATCTCAATTTCCAACAAATTGCTCAGGGGGTGGCTTTGGTTAACGCTCATTCTCTCTGGTGGCAATTGCTTGTTCTCTGGGGGTATCAATGGATACTTTGTTTGAGTTTCATTATTTTTCTCACCCTTAAAAAGAAAATTACTAATTCCCTATTAGTAATTCCTGATATCTTTATCTTAATTCTGGTTTCTGTCGCCACTCTTCTCATCATTATTCCCGAAATTATCTATGTCAAAGATATCTATATTCCTTCTTTCCACCGAGCCAATACGATGTTTAAGCTGGTTTACCAAAGCTTTGTTCTTTATGCCCTGTCTAGTGGTTACATCATCGCTCGAGTATTAACAGGCATTAAAAAAGGAATTTTAAAGATATTACTGACTACTGTCTACTGCCTGCTGCTTGCTGCCGCCCTCATTTATCCCCACTTCGCCATTAAAGGCTATTATGGTGATTTGAACCTTTATCGGGGACTAGATGGTCTCGCCTTTCTTCAAAAAAAATATCCAGAAGACTTCCAAGCCCTTCAGTGGTTGGAAAAGAATATTCAAGGACAACCAATTATTCTCGAGGCGGTCGGGGATAGTTATACGGAATATAATCGACTCTCGATGGCGAGTGGCTTACCGACCGTTGAAGGTTGGCTCGTCCATGAGTGGCTCTGGCGAGGCAGTTTCGACGAGCCGGGTAAAAGAGCGGCTGATGTCAAAACTATTTATGAATCAGAAAATTTGGAAGAAGTTAAAAAATTAATTTCTAAATACCAAATCGATTACCTCTATATTGGCGGTGCGGAAAGACAAAAATATCAAGTTAATGAAGAAAAATTTGAAGATTTAGGTGAAGTTGTTTTCCAGGTAGGAAATTCCAAACTTTATCGATTAAATTAAACCTTCAATAAACTCATGAACCGCTTGCCAGCTTGAGTCTTTGGGAAGTATCACCCATTGACCAGAATAATGAATCTGGGGGTGGTAAAGCAAACCTTGTTCCCCATTCAAAACCTGATTATCAATTTTTTCTTTTTCAAATTGAATCATCAACTTTGCCCAAAGCGGATATTCTTCGAGCTGAATATCGGTCGTAAAGCTCTTTTGGGCGATTCGCCACAGACCTTGAAGTTTCTTAACATCAAAAAGAACTTTAGTCGTCAATAAATTATTCTTAAAAGCCAGAATTAAGTTCTGTTGCCTTTTCGCCCGAGCAAAATCCGTGCCCTCATCACCGTCAGCATTGCGGCTGCGAACGTATTTTAAGGCCATCTCGCCATTGAGTGTCTGCCAGCCCGCCTCAAAATGAACCTTTTCGTAGCGACATTTATATTCCGGGTCACCCCCGCAAGGATCATTTTCTTTACCAGGAATTGGAAACCAAACATCGTCAAAACTATTCTCAATATTAATTTCTAGCCCTCCAAGTAAATCAACCACTTCTTGAAAGCCATCAAAATCAACAAGAAAAACATCATGAATTTCCTGGCCTAAAACTTCTTGTAACGAAGACTTAACCATCTCGATGCCCCCATAATGATAGGCGGTGTTAATTTTTGCTTTCATTGATTCTAGCCAAAGATCGCGTGGTAAAGATAACATCAGAGTTTCTCCGCCGACATGACTAAGAGAGACAAAAATAATCGTATCGGTCAAGTCTTTAACCTGATTGCCTTCACCGCCTAATCCCAGAACGACCATGTTTGTCCGACCATTGGCATTAGCTAAATTAGTGGTCGGTTGATTTAAATAAATCATGGTCAGTTTTCCAGGAAGACTGTTAAAGAAAAACAACAAACAACAAACAACAAACAACAAAAACGAACTCAGACCGACCATTGCCCAGAAAAGGCGACGATGGACGACCAGTTTCTTCTTCATTTTTTCCGTGCTAAAATCCATTTGTGGATCATATTTTAAACGATTTAAACCCTTCTCAACAAGAAGCAGTTAAACACCAGGAAGGCCCCCTCCTCATTCTGGCTGGGGCTGGCAGTGGCAAAACCCGAGCCTTGACTTATCGGGCCGCTTATCTTATTCAGGAAAGAAATGTCCCCCCCGAAAATCTCCTTCTCCTCACTTTCACTAATAAAGCCGCTGGCGAAATGAGAGAGCGAATTAGGAAATTACTAACCACAGGTCACCAACCACTGATCACTAACTTACCCTTCGCCGGCACTTTTCATTCTTTTTGCGCCCGAATTTTACGAAAAGAAGGAAGAGCGATTGGCATTCCCGTTAATTATCTTATTTACGATGAAACTGACCAAAGAGAAACAATCAAACGCGCCCTAGAAAAACTTGACCTCCCCCAAAAAGACTTTAATCCCTTCTCTGTTCTTAACACTATTTCTCAAGCCAAGAATGAATTAATCTCTGCCTTGGAATATCCCCAATTTGCCAAAGGCCATTATCAAACCACGATTGCCAGAATTTATTTAACTTATCAAAGGTTTCTAAAAGACGCTCATGCCCTCGATTTTGATGATTTACTCATGGAAACAGTCAAATTATTTAAAAATGAAGACCATCTCCTAAAAAAATATCAACATCATTATCAATATGTCCTCGTTGATGAGTGGCAGGATACCAATCACGCTCAATATGTTCTCACCAAGCTTTTAGCCAAAAAGTGGCGTAATCTCAACGTTGTCGGCGATGCCAGTCAATCAATCTATGGCTGGCGCGGGGCGGACTATCGAAATTTAACCCGTCTTCAGGAAGATTTTCCTGATTTAAAAATCATCAACTTAGAACAGAACTATCGTTCTACCCAAACCATCCTCAATGCCGCCAACGAAGTCATTAAACACAATCAATCCCACCCCATTTTAAAACTTTGGACTAAAAACCCTGAAGGTAAAAAAATTGTTTTTTATCAAGCGAGAAACGAAAAAGATGAGGCCGATTTTATTATCCGAACAATTCAGGAATACCTTTTGACGAACGGGAAAAATGACTTAAATAAATTCGCTGTCCTCTATCGCACTAATGCCCAATCCCGAGTGATCGAAGAACGTCTCCTTCATGCTGGTATTCCCTATGCCTTGGTCGGCGGCACTCGCTTTTATGACCGCAAGGAGGTCAAAGACGTTCTCGCCTATCTCCGTCTCTTGATTAACCCCCAAGACAAAGTTTCTTCAGAGCGCGCCGAGAAATTAGGCAAGAAGAAGTATCAGGTATTCTTAAAACTTAAAGAAAAGTTGAAAAAGAAACTTGACTCTCTCACCACCCTAGAAATGATGGAGGAAATTTTTGAAGCGACTGGTTATTTAGACATTTTTGATCCCGAAAGAGAAGAAGATTTGATGAGACTAGAAAACATCAAGGAGTTAAAATCAGTGGCGACCGAATTTCCCCAACTGATTGATTTTTTGGAAAACGTGGCTCTTGTTCAACAAGAATACCTGCCGGCTGGGACAACCCTACCGAAGGGAAAAAAGAATAACGCCATCACCCTAATGACCGCCCATGCCGCCAAAGGTCTTGAATTCCCGACTGTTTTTATGGTCGGTATGGAAGAAGGTCTCTTTCCCCATTCCCGCGCGCTTATGGACCAGTCAGAAATCGAGGAGGAGAGACGACTCTGTTATGTGGGAATGACCCGCGCCCAGGAAAAGCTCTTTATGTCTTCTGCCAGTCGCCGCCTCTATTTTGGCCAAAGAAGTGTCAATATGGTTTCCCGCTTTTTAAGCGAAATCCCTCTTCATCTTTTTGAATCTTCTAGTTCTCTACCTAATTTTGCTACAATAGGAAATAATGATTACCCGTGAAGTCACCGAGGGCGAAAAAGAGAAATATAACTCTCTGGTCCATCATCCTCTTCAATCCTGGGAGTGGGGGGAATTCAGAAAAACAACGGGAATAAAAGTAATTCGCCTCGGTGTTTTTGATGGTAAGAAATTGACATCTGGTTATCAGGTCTTCTTTCATCCTCTCCCGAAAACAAAATCTTCAGTCATTTATTTCCCTAAAGGTCCGATGCCTGATAAACCCATGCTCGGGGCTCTGAAAAAATTAGCCCAGGAAGAAAAAGCCATCTTTGTTAAAATGGAGCCCAACATCGGCGCTCCCCCTAACCAAGATAAGCCCGACCAAGGCCATGTTAAAATCAAAGAATTTCTTTTAAATAATGGTTGTCTTCCCGGTCGTTCTCTTTTCCCTCGCTGGACTTTTTGGCTGGATTTAAAGAAAGGCGAAGAAGAGTTAATGACCGCGATGCATTCCAAAACCAGATATAATGTTCGTCTTTCCCAGAAACACGGGGTTAAAGTCGTTGAAGACAACTCTGACCAAGCTTTCGCCACTCATCTCAAACTCCTTTTCGAAACCACTAAAAGACAGGGATTTTATGCCCACACGCCTGACTACCATCGAAAAATGTGGCAGACCCTTCGCCCCGCGGAGCGGGACTCAGGGCAAGCTCTCACTGCCCATTTGCTGGTAGCAAAATATCAAAACAAACCCTTAGTCACCTGGGTTCTTTTCATTTTCAATAAGGTTCTCTACTATCCCTATGGTGGCTCCTCTCGGGAATATCAAAACGTGATGCCCTCTTATGCGATGATGTGGGAGGCAATCAAGTTTGGCAAGAAAATGGGCTGCGAAACTTTTGACCTTTGGGGGACACCCGGACCCGATCCCTCTATTAAAGACCCCTGGTATGGTTTTCACCGGTTCAAAACAGGCTTTAATCCTCAGTTGATTGAATTCATCGGCACTTACGATTTTGTGGTTGACCCTCTCCGTTATCGCTTCTTTACTTTAGCTGATGCCCTCCGCTGGAAACTCTTAAGAATCAAGACAAAGCTGCCTCTTTAATGCAAGACTTGCGTCAATCACCCCAATACGGTGAATATATGAGGAAAATTGGCTGGCAGGTAGAACAGCTAGACGGCTGTCAAATTTTCATTAAAAAAATTCCCCTTTTAGGCTCTTTTATCAAAATCCAGCGACCAGAGAAAATTCCTTTCTCCAAAATTACCCAACTAGCTAAGAAACATCGGGCTTTCTGCGTCAAAATTGAACCAAAATTAAAGACTGATCACCAGTCACTATTCACTAATCACTATTTCCCTGATAAATCTCCTTATGCTCCACCAAAGACTCTCCAAATTGACCTCACCTTTTCTGAAGAAAAAATTCTCGCTCAAATGAAAAAAGACGCTCGTTATTCAATCAGAAAGGCAGAAAAGGAAAAAATTAAGATTTTAAGAAATGGAGATACTAGAAAATTCCGCCTAGCTTGGAAAAAATATAATTACCGCCATCTCTGGATTCCTTCATTAAAATGGCTTCAGGCTTTAAAAAATTCTTTCGGAAAAGACTTCTTTCAATTAACCGCTAAAAACGCAAAAAACGAACCAATCTTAGCCGGCATTATTCTCCTTAGGCACGACAAAATGATGTATTACTATTATGCTTTTTCCTCAAAGGAGGGCCAAAGACTTTTCGTTCCTTATCTTCTTGTTTGGGAAGGAATTAAGTTAGCGAAAAAACAGAGGTGCCAGATTTTTGATTTTGAGGGGATTGAGGACTCAAGATACAACTCAACTAAATCCTGGCGCGGCTTTACCCACTTTAAGAAAAGTTTTGGCGGTCGAGAAATCGAATATCCAGGAAGTTTCAGAAAATATCGCCTCCCCCTTTAACGCCAGGCTTCGCCACGTCAAACGTGGTTTCGGCCTTATCTCCAGGCCTCACATAAAAGCTTGAAATCACAAAAATCACACCAAATTCCTGGTCTGGGCTGGAAATCACTTTTTTCGACTTCTTTGGCTTTCTCTACTAATTCCTTCTTCGCCTTTTCTAAATCCTCTGCTGTTCTCTTAGTCGATTTTTTCTCGCCTGTATCAAGAAAATAGAAAGTCAAAACTATTTCTTCTGGCTTTTTACCATAAATTCCCCTGTCTGCAGCCGCCAAAGCATAGACCGTCATTTGTAAAGACTTATCAATATTTTTTTGTTCCATCACTTTACCTGTTTTATAGTCAATTATCTCCAGTTTCCCTTTTTCCTCGTCAACCCGATCAATTTTACCCCCGATTTTTAGCTGAGGACTGACCCGAATAATAAAAGGCTGTTCTAAATCTCTGGGAATAACATTTGCATCAAATTGCTTATAAAAATCAGTCAGTATTCTTTGGCCCTGTTTTTTCATCCGTTCTTCATGGGTTTTACTGGCATAACCTTGAGGCGACCAGTTAACTTCAAAAAGACCCAATAAATCTCTTTTACTTAATTTCTTCCCCTCTTTGATTTCTTGATAAAAATCACGCAAGGTCTGGTGGATTGAACTCCCAAAACTGGCAGCCGCAGAAGAAGGAGTTGGAATCCGCTGAAGATAGCGGAAACGATATTGCCGCGGACAGGTATTAAAAGTATCGATTTGAGAATAAGAAAGGAAGTTAATTGGTGACCGATGGTCGGTGACCGGTAATAAGCCTTTTTTTGGTTTTTGCCAATCAAGAAAGGTCAACTGGTCACTAGCCACTGGTCGCTGATCACTGATAATTTCCTCCCCCAACGCCTCAATCACAAACGGAGAAATCTTTTTTTCTCTTTTCGCCTCACCATAATAATTGGCGGCCGTCAAAAACAGGTGGTCGCGGGCTCGAGTCATACCCACATAAAAAAGCCTTCTTTCCTCTTCTTCGTGGTAATCTCCAACCGGCAGAATTTCCTTAATCAATTTTTCCGGAAGAGGAATTTGTTCTCTCCGCTCTCGACTGGGAAAACGAGCCGCGACCAAATTAACCAAAAAGACAGCTGGAAATTCTAAACCTTTGGCTGAATGAACCGTCAAAAGGTTAACCCGATTTTCCATCGTCCAGTCAAAATTGCTCGCTAAAGGTGACTCGCCTAACTCCATGGAAAGATTAATCCAATCAACCACCGCCCTCACCGAAGCGTCTTCATGGTCAACTTCATAAGTCTTTAAGCGGTCAAAAAAAACAGAAATATTCTGAGCCTGTTTTTCTTCTAGGACGGTTTTATACTCCGCCATTTTTCTTAACAAGCCCGTGTCCTCGAGAAAATAATAAAGAATCTGACCCGCGGTCTCTTTAGGCAAAAGTTTTAGGTGACGATAGACCAACTTTATAAACCAAGTAATTTGGTCCTTGGTTTTTTTAGAGACAAAGATTTTTTCTACTTTCTCACAAGCTTCGAAAAGAGATAGATTATTTTTGCGGCCATAGCTGTTAATTCCGGCTAAATCACGGGCAGAGACATCAAAATGGCTCATCGAGAGCACTCGGAATAAAGCGATGTCATCGCCAATATCATAGAGAACCTTTAAATAGGCGATTAAATCTTTCACTTCTGCCTGACGGAAAAGCTGGCCCGGTCCTAAAAATTGATAAGGAATGCCAGCCCGAGCTAAGGCGCGGACAAAAGGCTCAGCATGGTTATTAGCCCGGACTAAAATCGCAAAATCAGAATAGGAATATGGGTGACTGGTGACTAGTGACTGGTGACTGGTTAATTCTATAATCCTTTTGGCGACGAGCTCGGCTTCATTTTCTACTCTATTTGCGTGGATAAATTCAACCTGTTTGCCTCCTTCCTTTCGAACTGCCTCAAGTCTTTTATCAATCTTTTCCTTTACTTCTAAACGGTCGGGATTATTATTCTGAATCAGCTGATAGGCATGGTCTAAGATTGTCTGGGTGGAACGGTAATTCTTTATCAAAACAACAATCTTTGACTTGGGATAATTCTTTCTAAACTGAATAATATTGGAAACCGCCGCTCCCCGAAAACGATAAATTGACTGATCATCATCACCCGTCACCGTGATGTTGGCTTTTTTACCTGCTAATAACATCGCCAATTTATTCTGAGCATAATTAGTATCTTGAAATTCATCAACAAGAAGATACCGAAACTGCTTTTGGTATTGCTGGAGAACATTTCTCCGGGTCCGGAAAAGTTGAAGAACATAAGCAATCAAATCAGCAAAGTTTATCACTCCTTCCTTAACTTTTAAATCCTCATAAGCCCGATACGCTTTCGCCAGCTCAATGGTTTTCTTTATTTCTTCTTTGAGTTTTGGAGTTTTGGAGTTTTGGAGTTTTTTGGCGTATTTTACGTATTCTTCCGGTGTCACGTCTTCATCCTTAAGTCTGGAAAAATGCTGCAGCATCCCACCCACAAACTTTGTCGGATTGCCTAAAGGTCGAAAATAATCTAAATCAAACTTAAATAAATTATTAATTAAGAATTGAGTCATTTCCGCTTCGTTCATTAATTTATAGCCTGGATTAAGACCAATCTGAAGGGCTTCCTGACGAAGAATCCGGTCACAAAAAGAATGAAAAGTCGATATCCACATGTCAGTGTAGCCATAGGGCATAGTAATATCCACCCGCTCCTCCATTTCTCGAGCCGCTTTATCAGTAAAAGTCAAGGCAAGAATTTCTGAAGTTTTGGCTTTGCCCGAAGAAACAAGATACTTAATTCTTTCGGTAATAACGGTTGTCTTGCCTGTTCCTGCTCCGGCAATAATGAGAAGAGGGCCATCACCATATTCCACCGCTTCTTTTTGTTCTTGGTTAAGTTTTTTTTCTTCAGCCACAAGCTAATTATATCATGCCTGGTTGCGGGGGAGATGAGGACTCGGTCGGAGTTGGTCCTTCGGGAATAACAATTTTTGTTGGCGGAGGCGGCATTTTGCCTTTAATCAATTTCCATAAACCGAAACCCAAACCAATCAGGATACCCAAGAAAGCAATCACCAGTAAGATTGTCCTGAATGGCGAGGGCTTCTCTTCTTCCGGCTCATAGATCGGAATTGGTGTTATCTTCATCACCACTTCTTCCTCAGTCGGAAAATCAACTTCAGGCAGAATTTCGCCAATAGGTTGATAGGGTGGTGTTGGAGTCGGTTTCGAACTGGCTTTAGGCGTCACCTTTGCCGGAGTGCCACCAGTGGCTCCTTTCGCCCGAGCACTGGCTTCATTGGAAAAACCACTCGAAGCACAGCCTCTCACTGCCGCCACGGCAAAATAATAAAGCTTGCCATGCGTCAATTGCTTAACCACATACTGATTAGTATCCCCAATATTAGACGCACCATATTCATAAGCGCCTGAAGCACCCCCAAAAACAAGGGAATAATAATCAGCACTCACTTTAGACCAAGTTAAAGTCACCTCACCATTATTCGGCCCGCTGGCCGCCCCTAAGTTAGTTGGTGTATTCGGCGAAAGATCAGTGCAACCTGGTCCTGGCTGACCACCATTCCCGCCTGGCTCGGGCGTGGGGGTGGCTGTCGGCTGCGGCTGGCTTTCTTCAGTAACCGTGTAACTTCCTGCAACTAAGCTACTACAATCAAGGAGGTTGGTATGTGTTGTAAGCTCTAGAATACCCGATAAAGAACAGGAAAACCTTAGCTCTGTTGACCCCTTAGTTTTTCCCTTAATGGTTAATGTTACCCAATTGGTATTACCATTGAAACCAGCATCGGCTGATTCCGTGGTTGAGCCGACTTGAACCACACCGCCGCTATTGTTTATATTTTGGTGATTGGCGGCAAAAATCCCTGAAAAACTAACTGCTGTTATCTCAATTAAATCCTTATTAAAGGAAAGTTCTGTCTGAACCGCCTCAACTTCTTTATTTTGAGTATCAAGTTTAATAGAAACATCAAATTGGTCACCAATATTTATATTCTTGGATAAGGGATCAAGGTTAAATTTTGCCGCGTAAGCTGATTGAGGGAAAACAAAAACTAAGAATAAAAGAAAAAAAGTTGTGAGTAAAAAAGAAATTATCTTTTTCATTTGGACAGGTTTAATCTGGATCGTATTGAACAGCGAGAGTACCTAGAACCAAAACTTTGTCAAAAATATCGACTCGATTGTCAAAATTCAAATCTCCAAAAGCGATATCCGCTGGATTAGTGGAAAAAACTTTAATTGCTCGGAGGTCATTAATATCTACATCTCCATCTTGATCTAAATCACCTGGTCTTAGTGGTGAACTGGTTAGGTCTAGCTCTTTGCCAGCCTGAAAAAATTGATCTGGAAAAACACTTTGTAAATGTTTAGATCCTTTGATCCTTAAACGATAGCGATGGCCGAAATAATCACCCGGCAAGGTAATCTCGCCATGATAAACCCCTGAATCATCAACCTCCAAAGTAACTAACTTCTTATCTGTTGCCGAACCTAAATCCGGCCCGCCAGTCAAATTAGTGGCATAAATCTTGAGATTTTTACTACTATCATCAATCGGACGACTGGTTACTCCTCTAAATCTAATTTTTAAAGTTATTGAAGAGGGTAGCTGAACTGGTGTCAGAGGAATAACCGTTGGTGTCTGACCGCAATCCTCCGGACAATTACATTTATTCTCGCCTGAAGTGCACTGACCATCGCCGCAATCCTTCACACAAACCGAAGCCCCAAGAAGGGGATAATCCGGACAATTACCATTGGCGTCAGGTTGATTGGGAGAAATCGCCTCTAAACCCGAACAACATTTATAGCCAGGATAAACAAAAACTGTTTCCCCCTCACCGCCACAAACGATAATCGGGAAGGCATAATCACAAACATCACTCCATTGACCATTGATTGAATGAACTCGATACTTCGGATAATAAGCCCCTGTTTCATTATAAACATGAGTTACTGGCTCGAGACTAATTCCTGTGTCCCAAACACCGTCGTTCTCGAAATCCCACTGATATCCATCCATCACCGGAGAAGATCCTGCGCCTCCTCCACCGTGAAGAGTCACTGTTAGTGGAGCTGGGCCCGATGATGGCTCTATCGAAGAAGGCTGACAAATTGGCTGCGGCCTGTCACAAATACAATCTGAATCATAAGGACAATCGGGGTTGTAGCAAAATAACTCCTGAATGCAAACTTGATTCGGCGGACAAGGCGTCCCGCAAGCAAAATCCCGATCACACTGCTGAGGGGTGCTACACGACCGCTTACAGGAAGGGTATAGATTTTGGAAAAACGGTTGGACATCAAAATTTATAAGATAAAGTTTCCCGGCAAGATTATCAGGAAAAGTTGACGCTAATAAATACTCATCGCCATGAAAGGACACTCCTCTCGGGACTCTGAAAAAGGGCCCTTGGTAGGTAATCCAGTCTCCCGGAATTTGTCCATTATAAGTCCTTATTTCATTAAGCCACCACTCACTTTCATTCGCATAGAAGTACATATACAACCGCATTTCTCTTTCGTTCTCTTGCCACTCGACTTCAAGAGTAGTATATCCATAACTTCCAGGGTCTGAATGGAAAGCGATCTCTCCAGTCTTTCCAAAGTATTTTTGACCATTGGTAATTATATAAAAATCTTCGGCCTGCAAAGAAACCCTGTCTGTCCTCCAATTGACTGGATTTGAAACAGATTCACCTGTAACCGCCCTTTTTCTTAATTCAAAAGTGCCGGTCATCAAACCAATAAGGGTAATCGGTAAGGCGATCAGGAGAGCGGCTAAAATGCCTAAAGAAGTCCAATAACGATATTTGATGGGTATTTTACCCAATGATTCTCTTAAAGATTTAATCGGGTTTGCCATAAAAAATTTCTTTGCCTTACTTTTAGGATACGACTATAATTAGAGAGTGTCAAGTTGGCTAATCAGAGCACTAATTTTTCTCCTTCCTCTTTTCTTTTGGCCTTCGCCAGTTAAATTCGAATTAGCTAAAATTTTTCTTTTCTTCAGCGCTGGTTTCTTTCTCGTAATTTATTTATTAACCAACTTTAATCTCAAAACTTTTGAGAAATACTTCAAAAACCTCGATAAAGTTTGGTTTCTCTGGGTCGGGATTCTCTTTTTAAGCACTTTAATTAATCAAAATTTTCCTTATGGTTTTCTTGAGGGTGGTTACCGCCACCAGAGCGTGATTTTCTTTTTTCTGCTGGGGCTATTTGTTTTGATCGCGAAAAATTTGGACGCCAAAGACGCGAAAAATATTTTAAAATGGGCGAGTCTCGCGATTATTATTGAGACTCTAATTATCTACAGCCAGTGGCTAGCCATTAAGTTCAATTTACCCATCCTCTCATACAACCAAAGACCCATCGGCACGATTGGTGAACCAAATGCGGTCGCTGGCTTCTTGGCTCTGGGTTTACCCATCTTAGCTTTTACTTTTCAACAACCCTTAATCCCTATTCTCGCGGTCATTCTCGCTATTCTTCTTACTGGCTCAAAAGCAGGTATCTTGGCAGTTATTGCCGAGTTTGTCGTTTTTGTCTCTTTTTGGCAGAAAAAATTCCCTTATAAAAGACTGATCTTAATCACCTTTCTAGTTTTAACCATCGCTGTTGGCATCTTTGACGTTTACCTCGAAAGGTATGAATCTCCTTTTGAAAATCGCTGGTTAATCTGGAACTTAGGCATTAAGGCTATCCAGGAAAAACCAATCTTGGGGTATGGAGCGGAAGGTATTATTAAAGTTTATGATCAAGAGTTTCGCCAAATTAACCTGACCTTAGAAGAATTGGCGGTTGATCGTTCCCACAATCTCTTTCTAGACATCACTCTCTTTTCAGGCATTATCGGCCTGGTGATTTTCAGTCTTTGGCTCTGGGAAATAATTCAGAAATTATTGAAGAGGAGAAGTTGGGTTTTAATTCCTCTCGTTGGCTTTTTAGTCTTTTCCTTTTTCCAACCGGTTGGAGTCACACACTGGTTTTATCTAATTTTCTTAATCTCCCTCGCTAATCCCTAATTGCTTGGTTTCTTCTTTTCCCTCACCTAATTCTCGACCAGAAGATATTTTCTGACCCATTAAAGTAAACGAGGAAAGAACATTGTTCATTTGGTTATAAGCATTCTGGAGGTGTTTGCCCAAGACCGAAAGCGTGCCTTCGGTCTTCTCGTAATCCTTCCTAATCGCCCTCAAAAGCCGAAAAACCTCCCGCGAACGGGTCTCAATCTTCTTTCCCTCAAAAGAAAGAAGAATTGTCTGCAGATGAGCATAAAGAGTCGTTGGCGAAACCGGGTAAACCCGATTTTTTCGGGCAAAATCAGTTAAATCGGGAATATTGGCGATTTCATAAAAAACCGCCTCCGAGGGAATATACATTAAGGCAAAATCCATCGTTCCTTCTTCGGGAAGGATATATTTTTCAGAAATAGTTTTAATATGTTTTTTAACATCAGCGGTAAAAGCCACCTTAGCATTTTTCTTCTCCGCCTCAGCTTCTGCCTTTACGATTCTCTGGAAATTCTCCATCGGGAATTTCGAGTCAATCGGTAGCAAACCGGCATCTGTTTTTAGAGCCGCATCCACTTTGTCTCCTGACTTAAAACTATACTGAAGATGAAAAGCATTCCTGGGAAACATCTGGGCAATTAAGTCTTTCAAAACCTCCTCGCCAATATTGCCTCTCAATTTCGGACTTTTTAAAAATTCCTGCAAGTCTCGCATCGACCGACCAATCTCACTAAACTGACCGGCTTCTTTTTGCAGGGCACCAATCACTTGGGCCGCTCGATCTAATCGCTCGGAAATGGCTTGGGTATTTTTTTGCAAAGTGTCAGTCACGTTTTTATTGCTTTTTTGGAAAAGATCTTGATTCGCCCTTAGCCACTCAACCAAAGTCTCATCTGGTTTACTTTTTTCGGCAATTTGAGAGAGTTTTTTATTGATAAAGAAGGCCAAAAGGGCAAAAGCACCAATCACCACTGCGAGAATTAGGTAAAGATCATTGGTCATACTTCAATTATATCGCGTCAAACGCGACTTCGCTACTTTTCATATATAATAAAATCAATGAAGAAACGGCATCTACCCCAAAGGGAAAACTTTTTGCCCACCCTTCTTTTAACCATTCTCACCTGGTTAGGCTGGTTCTATTTTTTTTATTTCCAGGCGCCGGAGTCAAATTATATTATTGGTCTCTTCTATCTTTTCCTCTTTATTGCCTTTTTCTTAACCATTTCTTTATTGCTCGCCAATAGTCGCCGCGGTTTTCTTTCGGCGCTGGCTTTAATCGCTTTCCTTCTCCTTCGTCAGTTCGGGCAAGGACATATTATTAATCTCGTTCTCGTCTTTGCTTTTCTCGTTGCCATCGAATTATACTCTTGGAAAAATAGGGACTAGTCCTGAGCGAACTTGTCCTGAGTGAAATCGAAGGAGTCGAGAGATTGACATTTTTTATTTTAAGTGATTTAATTAATTAAACTCTGAAATTTCTGCCCACTCTAAGAAGGTGGGCTTTTCAATTTAATTTAATGCAGGTTTCAAAAAGAATCATCAATAAAACAATTGAAAAACAAATTTTTGGAATCTTCTTCCAAGTCATTTCAGACTTAAAGAATCCAGAAGAAGTAAAGATATTTTTTGAAGATATTCTTGGTAAAGCCGAGTTGACTGCTTTATCTAAGCGCTTAGCCATTGCTCACTATCTAGACAAAGGAAGAAGCTATCAAAATATCAGAGAAACTCTCAAGGTTTCTTCCGCTACCATTGCTTCGGTCGATAAAATGATAAAAAAGTCTCCTGGCTTCAAACTCGCCCTGAAAAAAATCGAGGCTGACCAATGGGCCGAGAAGTGGGCGGGAAAGATTGAGGGTTTGTTCGGGAAGAAATAACGACCCTGTTTTGTCTTCAATTTCGCTTTCAGGTATAATTGAACCTATGAAGAAAAAATTTTACGTGACCACGCCCATCTATTATGTCAATGATGTGCCCCATATCGGTCACACATGTACAACTATTGCCGCAGACATCATTGCCAGATACCATAAACTTCTTGGCAAAGAAGTCTTTTTCTTGACCGGCACTGATGAGCATGGGGCTAAAGTGGCTGAAGCGGCCCAAAAAAAGGGTCTTTTGCCTAAAAAGTTTTGCGATCAAGTTTCTAAAAATTTCCAGGAAATTTGGCCAAAACTAAATGTTGAATATGATTATTTCATTCGTACCACCAACCCGGAACACGAAAAGATTGTCCAAGAAATTATTAAAAAAATTTATAAGAATGGCGATATTTACAAGGCAAGATATGAGGGTCTTTACTGCCTTGGTTGCGAAAAATTCATTACTGAAACTGAACTAACCAATGGTTGTTGTCCGCTTCATCCAAATGAAAAAGTCCAAAAACAATCCGAAGAAAATTATTTTTTCAAGCTCTCTAAATACGTCCCCCAATTGATCAAGGCAATTGAAGACCCAAAAAATAAATACCACTATCAAATTTCTCCTCAATCAAAAAGAGAAGAGGTCTTAAGCAAGCTTAAGACAGGAGTTGATGACTTAAGCATTTCTCGGGCCAATGTTCCTTGGGGGATTCCCATCCCCTGGGATAAATCCCAAACCATCTATGTTTGGGTTGATGCCTTAATCAACTATTACAGCGCCTTAAAAATCAATGAAAAAAAAGAATTTTGGCCAGCTAATTTACATCTTCTCGCCAAAGATATTCTCTGGTTTCATGCCGTCATCTGGGAGGCAATGCTCATCTCCGCCAAAATTTCCTTACCCAAAGAAGTTTTTATCCACAGTTTCTATATGATTGATGGCCAAAAGATGTCCAAATCATTGGGAAATGTCATTTCTCCCCAAAAACTATTAGAAAGGTATGGAGTTGATGGCACTAGATATCTAATTGCTTCCAGCTTTCCATACGATAGCGACAGCGACGTCGGTTGGAAAAGATTCACGGAAAAATACAACGCCGATTTAGCCAATGGCCTAGGTAATTTAGTGGCCCGAGTGGCTACCCTCGCCTCCAGAACCGAAAATAAATATCAAAAATTAAATATCAAAATTACAGATAAAAAATTTAAAGATTATCATCTATCTTTTAAGAGATACCAATTTAATGAAGCACTGACATTCATTTGGGAAAAAATTTCTCAAGCAGATAAACAAATTGATCGTAAGCATCCCTGGACCCTCAAGGGAAAAGAGTTGGAGAAAGTCCTTCAACCTCTAGTCAAAGAAATCCAGGAAATTGCTTTGTTGCTTAAGCCTTTTCTTCCCGAAACTGCCGAGAAAATTGAAAAACAATTTTCCGGGCCGAAAGTCAAATCAGCCAAACCCCTCTTTCCTAGACTCTAGTTTTTAGTTTTATGTTTTAGGTTTTATGTTAATCGACACCCACGCTCATCTGAATTTTAAGGATTATCAAGACGATCTTGATCAGGTTATTAAAAGAGCCGTTAAAGAAGGAATTAATAAAATCATCTGCGTCAGTAGTAATCTAAAAGAATCAGCAAGGGCCATCGAGATCTCTAAAAAGTACCCTCAAATAGTCTTTCCCACTGTCGGCATTCATCCCCAGCAAACCGATCCAGAAAACAAAATGTCAGCAGAAGAACAAATCAAAGCCTTGTCCAAATTGGCTGAGAATAAAGAGGTCGTCGCTATTGGTGAGTGCGGCTTAGACTATTCACCCGCTCCGCCAGCAGAAAAAGACAGGACTAAAGAAGAACAATTCTTTCTTTTTAAAAAGCAAATTGAGTTAGCTAAGAAGCTTGAACTACCTATTCTCATTCACTCTCGAGAAGCCTTTTCTGACACGCTTCAAATAATTAAACAATACAAGGGGTTAAAAGGCGTTTTCCATTGTTACTCGGCTGGGAAAAAAGGCATTGCCCAAGTCGAAGAAATCGGTTTCTCTTTTGGTCTTGATGGTAACCTGACCTATGACAAAGGTCTCCAAAATGTCGCTCAACAGGTTCCTTTAGAAAAAATCCTCCTAGAGACTGACTGCCCTTTTCTTTCCCCCGAACCCCATCGCGGTTTGAGAAATGAGCCTAAAAATGTTAAAATTACGGCTCAATCTCTCGCCCAAATCAAGGGCGTTTCTTTTACGGCAATCGCAGAAAAAACAACTCAAAATGCGGAAAATCTTTTTAAAGTATGATCGCCAAATCCATCGTCTCCTGGAAATCTTGCCAGGCGCTTTTTCCTGGGGAACAATTTTTATCTTCTTCATCGGCAGCTTTCTTTTCCCTCTAAGACTCGCCTATTTCATTATCCTTTTTGATATTTTCTGGCTTTATAAATCAATCAGTTTTGCTATCACTTCAGTCATTTCCTATTTTCGGATAAAAGCTTCTCAGGCCATGGACTGGATGGGAGAAGTCAAACTTTTCCCTAATTGGCAAAAAGTCCACCACGTCATTATCATTCCCAACTATAAAGAGCCTTATTACATTCTCTCGAGAACGATTGGCTCTCTGGCCAAACAGGATTTTCCCTTAAAGAACATCACCGTCGTTCTGGCTCAAGAAGCCAGAGAAGATGAGAAAGAAAGAGAAAAGAAAGTCAAAAAATTAAAAGCCAGGTTTGGCAAGAAATTCGCTAATTTTTTTGTGACTGTCCATCAATTAATCTCAGGAGAAGTGGTTGGTAAGTCTTCAAATGAAAACTATGCCGCTCGCTGGGTGAAAAAAGAGCTGGTCGATAAAAGAAAAATGAATCTTGATTATCTCACCTTAACCAGTTGTGATGCTGACCACTCTTTCCACTCCAAGCATTTTTCTTGCCTCACTTACTCTTTTCTCGATAAACCCAACCGCTACCAATTATTCTGGCAGCCAGCTGTTTTCTTTTATAACAACTTCTGGCGCCTGCCGGCTTTAACGAGAGTTAGTAATACCTTTAACTCGGTTTGGAATGGCGCCATTTTATCCAGAAAAGATCGTCTCATCAGCTGTCAAAATTATTCCGCCTCTTTCAGAATGGTTGATGAAATTGGCTATTGGAATCCCAGCATTATTCCCGAAGACTATCATCTTTTCTTTAAAGCTTTTTACAAATTAAGGGGTAAAGTTGAAGTCGAACCAATCTTCCTGCCGATTTACGCTGATGCAGCCGAATCAACCAGTTTCTTTAAAACCCTCATCAATACTTATGAACAGTTCAAGCGCTGGGCTTGGGGAGTTTCCGACGACCCCTACGTCATTAAAAATTATTTTTTGACCCCAGGCGTTTCGTTTTGGGATAAAACTATCCGCTTAATCAAGCTGATGGAAGACCATTTGCTGATGCCGGTCAATTGGTTTTTTATTACTCTGGGAATTGCCATTCCGGCCATCTTTATCCCTGATTTTTCCCGGACGGTAATCGGTTATACCATTCCTCGACTCTCAGCTTTGATTCTTAATTTCTGTCTTATCGGCTTAATTGTCGTCTTAGTCGTCAATGCCAAACAAAGACCGCCAAGGCCAAAAACTTTTTCTCGTTTTCGAGCTCTCCTTCTCCCTCTAGAATTTGTCTTGATGCCTATTGCTGGCTTTCTCTTCGGAACTCTACCTGGCTTAGACGCCCACACCAGGTTAATGTTGGGGAAGTATATGGAGTATCGCCTTACCGAGAAGGTTTAAGAGGAATCACCACTTCATCACCAACCTTTATCCCCAGTTTCTCAATCATCCCCTGATTAATTTCCAAAACTTTATCAAATTCTGCCTCGGCTCTTATCGTCTGGGGTTCTTCTCCTTCTTTGGGAAAAGGAATATTTTCTTTCAAATCAACCACTTTTTGGTCATTAATAAAAACAAAATCGAGATTGAACTTCATCTCTTTCATCCAGAAAGAATAATTACCTAGTTCGGAATAAATAAATAACATCCCCCTATCTTCAGCTAGAGACTCTCGACCAGAAAGACCTTGTTTCTTCTCCTCAGGCGAATCAGCAATCTCAACGTAAATCTTTTGCTCTTTAATAACTACATAAAACTCCTCGCCCTGAAAAAAGGATTTAAAATTAGAAGCTAACCCCACAAAGAGAATCAGAGCAAAGACGATTAAAAATAAAAAAATAATTTTTGTATTTTCACTCATTAGAAAGGTAAATCATCAGTGAATTCTTCTTCTTTAATCTCCCTGGTCACCTTTTTCACTTCATTTTTAAGGGGACAGAAAGTTTGATACAAACAAAACTTACAAAGTTTGCTCGGCCGGGGCTCAAAACTTTCTGTCTCAATAATCTTCTTAATTTTGCCTAGAATTTCTTCTTTAATTTTATCCTTTTTTTCCGGTTCTAAGTCAAATTCCTTCTTCTTCCCTGTCTTCAGGAAATAAAAACTTGCCTTTTTAACTGGCTTCTTGAATTTCTCTTCCGCCAAAATCTTATAGAACCTTAATTGAAAAGGATTCTCTTCTTCTCTTTTACTGGTTTTAAAATCAACAATATGGAGTGAATCCCCCTCGCGGGCGACCAAGTCAAACTTGCCGCTAATGTCAAAATCGCTATTTAAAGGCGTGATTAAATCTTGATAGTCTTTGATGGAATGGTAAAAATCAGCCGTCGGTAAATACTCGATTTCAAAATCAGCCTCAAACATCTTCAAAAAGTTTTCGAGCATCTCCAGGGCTTCTCCATAAGTCCTCCTTTCTTCCTCTAAAGTTTCAAACCCGCCCCATTGACCAAGCGGTGGTTTTTTATTCTTCATCACTTCGCTTCGCCAGGTCTCTTTGAGATGTTCTTTAAGCGAGTCTTTAGTTCTTTGTTCAGGCAGAGAATGAAAGAAAAGAGTCAAAGCATTATGAACGGCTTTGCCTAAGGTGAAAAAAGAATAGATATTTTGGGGCAGCCTTTTTAAATCATTCTTCATCTGGCTGTAAATCGGGTCCAAATAATAAAATTCATAAGATTTGGGGCAGGAAGCAAACATGTTAAGTTTGCTGGGAGAATAGATTTTCGAGTAGTCAATTTTTTGAGTCATGCGAAAAAAGGTTAACTAAATCTTAAGGCAATCCACTCACCGCAAAAATGAGTAATCACAATCACGATTAAGGCAATCAGGAGATGTTCTAAAATTACCTTTACTGGTTCTACCTTCTGTGTTCTTGCCACCAGAAAACTAAAAATTCCCAGAATTAATAGTCCCCAGATAACACTCACTATCATGGCGGTTAAAAGCTCAAGCATCAGGACCGGAACTATAAAAGTCAGAGCAAAAACAAGCTTTGTCAAAAAAGTTGAGGCCGTCGCCAGCCATATTTGTCTTTGGGGTTGCTTATCTTTGGCTTCTTCTGAAATATGGATCCCCAAGGCATCGGAAAAAGCATCGGCAATGGCAATCGTCAAAATACCCCCGACAACCGCCAGCTTTGAATGAGTACCAGAATGAAGACCAACCATCAAACCCAGGGTAGTAATCACTCCTGAAGTTAAACCAAAACTGAAACCTGTTTTTAAAGGATTTTTCATTTACAACTCCAAGCCTTGAGTTTTATTTTATCAAATTTGCTATACTGATTATACAATGACGAAACACTTAAAATATTCTCTCCTTACTCTTATTTCTCTTTTTATCGCCCTCCCTGTTTTTATTATTCTTCATAATTACATTTCTGGGCTGTTTAGAATCGAAGAGCCTCTATTCTTCCTTCTCTCTCTACTTTCCGCCTTTGCCATTCCCTTGGCGTTTCTTTATCTTATCTTCGCCTTAATCTTAGCGGTTATTAAAAAGCCCTTTCGGCCAAAATCTAAGAAGTCTAAAAAGAAATAACTTCAATTACCTCAGTCAATCCTAATTAAGCTTAACAATGTAGAAATTGAGAAGAGTGGCAAAAGAAACCCAAAGAAGATAAGGAATAAGAATCAAACCGGCCGCCTTATTAATTTGATAGAAACTGACTATTGTTACCAAAATCAAAACCCAGAGAAGAAGAATTTCAATCAAAGCATGAAGGGGTGACTGAAGCTTGAAAAAGAAAAAGGACCAGAAGAAATTGAGGATGAGCTGAAGAGTGAAGATAAATAAGGCATTGCGAACGGCTGGTTTTTCAATCCCTTGCTGCCAAATCAGATAAGCCGAAATTCCCATTAAAGCATAAAGCAGGGTCCAGGCCGGACCAAAAATCCAATTCGGCGGGCTGAAACTGGGTTTTTTCAGACCCGCATACCAGGTCGGAATAGCTGGGGTGGTAAAAACTGCTCCCAAGATGCCAATGGCTTCGCAGATAATGATTGAAAATAAAAGTTTTAAAGCATTAATCATTTATCTCAACCTGCCAAGAATGAGAACGAGAAGAACGCCAAGGATGGTCACCAGAAACAAACCCGCCATCAATCTTTGCTGGCTAAACTTTATGGGCTGGGATTCTTTCCATTTGTCTTTATTGGCTAAACCAATGGCTAAATAAGTAAAGCCTAAGATAAGAAAGACAACATTATCTAAGAATAATCCCATCGGTAGCCAAAGCACACCCAGCATGAAAAGAATCCAATAGTCGGGCTTATATTCTCTTTTTTTCGTCATCAGCATCACTAAGAAGGCAATCAGAAGACAGAGAATAATCAAAGAGATCAACAACCACAAATTAGGCATCATAAATTTAGTATATCACAATTCCCCAGCATAAATTTCTTGATGACCATTCCCCCCTGTTAACGATACCAAAGTTCGAGAAGCTTCTTAAAAACCCGGTTAAAAACCGTATCCTGATTGTTGGTCAAACTCCAAGCCTCAAAAACCTTAAGTTCATGTTTGGGAAATCCCTCCCAGGCAATTTGATAAACATTGGCGATGCTGGGCGCCTCAAGACTAAAATCAAGCTCGGCAATTTCTCCTGGTTTGATTAATTTTTCCTCAATTAATTTTAAACTCGTCAATTTTAAATCAGGAGATTGAGATTTTATTTCAAAGGGCTCTTCTCCCCAGATTGACTGACCAGTATTTTTCAGAAAAACTCTTCCTTTAATAAAAAGATTGGCGGGCAGAAATGTAGGTAAAGAAGTTTTCATAATTTCAAATTTTATTATCTGAACTGGTCGACCTTTGATTTTGGCCATCTTCTTGACTATTTCGTATTGGGGATAAGGATTGCCATCAGCGTCAAGCCAAGAAAAGTTTTCAAAAGGAGAAAAAGGATAGTTCAAAATAAAGGGGGTGATGGCAATGATTTTTTCATCTTTAAGCCAAACTTCTTCAAAAGCCTGCTTGACAAATTGGGCCATCTTCTCCTGATTAAGCCAACCGGTTTCCGTAATAAAAACCGGTAATTCCTGATTGACGCCGAAATTGTTTTTTAAAATCCCTAACTCCCATTCGTATCCCCTAATCGTCGCCTTACCGCTCTCCCAGGGTTTGCCGACAAAACCATGATTAGGATAAGAATGGGAAACCCAACCATCAAGCCGGGAAAAGATTCCCGGAACTTTGCTATTCATCGCTTTTAGAAACTTTATTTCTTCGATGGTCGTTTTTGAATTAGGTGCCGCCTGGTCAAAACCAGCGTTAAGAACCAAAAAATCAGGGTTTTTTTGTTTAAAAAAAATCAAAGCCTGATCCAAAATCAAAGCGTATTCTTCCGGATTTGCCTTTCCTCCCCATTCCTTGCTATGATTCGGTTCATTAAAAATAATCAGGTAGCGGTTTTTGACTGGCCAGTTGAGAGAATCAAGAAAATCAGCCCAGTCAGAAATTGACTCCAAGGTCGGAATTTCCCAAACCTCTCCTTTCAAATGGCTGGCTATTCTGACTAAAGGAATCAGGTGTTTTTCCCGACAGAGATCAAAAAACTTTTGCCATTTTTTCTGGTCTTTATCACTATCCTGAATGACGACGGTAACATAGCCCCAATCACCACCATTGGAATTAACTAATTCGGCTGCCTTGGTTAAATCCTCGGTTTGGGTAATATGAATTCCAAAGATATTATTCTCCAAAGCCAAAGCTGGCTTAGAGCAGGCAAAGAAAAATAGAATTAAGAAAAGAAAAACTTTTTTCATCGAAGCTGAATGATTATATCACTTCTGACTTATTTTATGTCTTCTTTTGTGGGATAAAGTAAAAAAACCAAACAAACCAGAGAAGCCAGAGTAAATCTTTCCAGTCCTGAGTAAAAATCCCTGGGATACCCAAAAGACCGAGAAATCCCAAAAAACCTAGCGGCCAATTTTTCTTCACATTTTTATTCTACCAAAGAATGGATACTAAATAAAATGGAAATCGTGGTTGGGTTGTCAAGCCCTACTACACTAAAGCTACGCGGGGTGTAAACCACACAAAAAATTTTCATTCAGTTTTTTTGTAAGCTCTAAAACTCGCCGCCGCTTCTGGATTAGCTGTTTCCAAAAGCTCAAGGAGTTTGATTTTAATATCACTCGAATCAACTACTCCGTCTGCAGCCGCGGCTTGAGCCCAAGTTTCAATTTGACTAGTAATGCTCTCTGCCTCTTCAGAAGAGGCTCCGGACTTAACAAGACCATTGACTATCTTACTGCGGTCAAAGGACTCCAATTGACCGCCTTTTTTCCTCACTTTAATTTCCATTTTCCCTCACCCCCCTTCTTTTTCCATTGTACCAAATTTACAAGCGGGATAAAGAAAGTCAATCGTTTAAAGCTTACTTTTTTCGAAGAGCTTTTTGGTCTAAGATGAAGGCGCCTAAACCCAAAGCAGTAAAAGCAAAAACCGCCATCGGGCTGACAATCGGCAGCTGGCGAAGAAGATAATAAATAATCAAACCCACCAGTAGAGCCCAATTCAAACTTTTCTTAATCTCCCACCGATTGAAAACCCATCGACCCGTACAAATAGCGGCAAAGATTTTACTGAAATAAAGAAGGAGAATAAAGAGGGGGACAAGCATTAAAACCAAAGGAATGCCGATAATCGTCATTATTAATAAAACCATCCCTACCGGCATCAAAATTAGAGCCAAAAAACCAGCTCCTAAACTTTGCCAGGGCCGGGAACTTAAAACCTTGACAATCTCCTCGCCTCTTTTAGGAAAAACATAAAGAAAACCCAAGCCGAGAAGGAAAGAAAGAATAAAACTAGAAAAACTCAACCAAAGACTAGCCCCTCGAGGAATACTGGATTCCGCTATAACCCGCATGTTTAAACTCGGCACTCTCTCTTTCTCCAATAATTGATAGTTTGTTTTTCCCAAAATAATGGCTCCATCAACAATCTCTGCTTTTTGAGGACTTTTATAATTTAAATCACCAAGAATACCGGCTTCAGAAGTTAAGACCAATTCCTCAAACTCTCCCTGAAGATTACCGCCAATCTGACTACCGACCACGGCTCGTCCAGTATAAAGATTAGCGTCTCGACCCACCGAAGCCCGAAGCTCTAAATTGCCTGCAAAAGCTAAAATACTCCCGCCGATTTCGGCTTCACTGGTAATGGTCGCCGTTCCTCCAGCCAAAGTAACATTTTTCCCCACCGTGCCGTTAATTAAAATATTTCCGCCGGCAATCCGAACATCATCGGTCACTTCGCCAAGGAGAGTAATCATCCCCGCTCCCGCTAATAAATCACCATTAATCGTACCCTCAATCGTCACGTTCGCACCAGCCGCATAAACATCACCATTGACCACCCCGGAAATGGTCACGTTCTCACCCGCCGCGAAATAGTCATGGTCAACCACTTCGCCTTTTTTGACTTCAAAATTTTTGGGCTTTTGGGAGTCTTGAGCAAGAGCCACTGCAGGTAAAAAGAAGAGAAGCAAAATCAAACCTAAGAGTAAAAAAATCCGCTTCATGTCTCCAATATAATAAAAAATCCTATGAGTGTCAAGATTCGTCGAGTGATTAGTTAATTAGATGATTTGTTGATTGGTTTTTTACCCGCAGGGTTATGCTATACTAAATTTGTGAATCAGTTTACTGCCAGCCTCTGGGGTGATGAAGCCTGGGCCGCCACTCTCGCCGTCAAGCCCTATCTAGAAATCATCACCACTGTCGCCCGAGACACTTCACCCCCTTTGTATTACCTTTGCCTCCACACCTGGATGAAATTTTTTGGCACGAGTGAAATTTCTATCCGCAGCCTTTCCTTTCTTTTTTTTCTTTTAACCTGTTTTTTTGTCTTTTTAATCGCCAAAAAACTTTGGGACGAAAAAACCGGCCTCCTGGCCGCCCTCGCCTGTTTTTTCAATCCCTTTCTTTTTCAGTATGCTTTTGAGGGCAGGATGTACGCCCTTCTTCTTTTAACCTCAACCTGCGCCACCTATTTCTATTTGTCAAAAAACCGAAAAGCCTATATCCTGGCGGCCGCGGCCGCTCTTTACAGCCATCATTTCTCTCTTTTTGTGATTGGGACTCACTTTCTCTGGGAAATTCCTCACTTTTTCAATAAGAAGGGGGGGTTGGTCAAAACGATTAAACCCTACATTATTATCGGTCTTCTCTATTTGCCCTGGCTCTATCCGCTTTATTATCAAACCTCCTTAGTCGGCAGTGGTTTTTGGCTGGGCAAACCAAACTTCAAGTCCTTAACTGATTTATTCTCTACCTTTCTTTTAAATCCAGCTCAAGGCCTGATCAGAAAATCTCTAGCCATTCTTCTTGTCTTAACATTTTTAATCCGGCGCTGGGGGGAAATTAAAAAAGAAATATTTTTAGCGAGTCTTTTCCTTATTCCTGTTGGTTTGACTTTTCTTATTTCCCAATTTTTTTCTTCAATTTTTTACGACCGCTATCTGCTTTATACAATTCCGCCAATCTTGCTTTTACTTGTTTCCCAAAGAAGAAAAATTTCCTTTCTCTTCATTGGTCTCTTTCTCTTGGTCTTGATTCCTCTCGACTTTCAATATTTCACCCACCCGACCAAACGCCCATTTCGCGAGCTTGCCAATTATGTCAAATCTTTGGATTCAGAAGACACGGCTCTAATCAACTATAACGACCGCTCTCATCATCTTTTTGAATCAAAATACTACCAAATCCCGGCGCCAATCTACGTGCCTGAGGGCAACTTGCCCTTTTTTACAGGCACAGCCCTAATGACTGAGGGAGACACGATTAAAGAACTGCCGGATAAACCTATCATCATTGCCATTACTAGTGGTGAAACCGAAAAAGTCGAACTGCCCGATTACCAATTTACTCAAGAGAAAACTTTTGGTGATCTTCATTTGGTATGGTTAGAAAAATCAAAGATAGCAAAATAATCAAAACCCTTCACTCCTTACCTGCTTGGTTGGTGATTATTCTTATGGTGGTCGTTTTCTTAAGAATTCCTTCTCTTTTCTATCCTTATTCTTATGGCGATGAAGGCATTTATTTGACTCTCGGTCAAGCGGTTCGTCAAGGACTGACCCTTTACCGTGACATTCATGATAATAAACCACCCCTTCTTTATCTTTTGGCAGCGATTAGCGGCAGTCTTTTCTGGTTTCGAATGATTTTAATGATCTGGAATTTAAGCACGATTGTTGTTTTTTGGAAACTCGCTCAATACTTTTTTAAAGAAAAGTTCCTGCCTATTTTTTCCTCAACCATTCCTTTTGCCCTTTTAACCACCCTGCCTATTTTCGAAGGCAATATTGCCAATGCCGAGGTTTTTATGATTTTACCCATTCTGGCGGGCCTTCTCCTGATATTCTGCGGAAAAAAGCGGGAAGAATTAAGGTTTTTAGCCTCAGGGGTTCTTTTTAGTCTCGCTGTTCTTTTTAAGGTTCCGGCTGGTTTTGATTTTGTTGCCCTTAACCTTTTTTTACTCTTTTTCCTCTCTTTAAAAAGTTGGCGAGTTACTGTTCGCCAAGGGCTCCTCCTTCTTGCCGGTTTCTCTTTACCCCTCCTCCTTTTTAGTCTTTACTTTATGATTAAAGATGCTTTCCTTCCTTTTCTCCAAGCCGGGTTCCTCCAAAACATTGGCTATCTTTCTTCCTGGAAAGGCAAAAGTCAGGGAATGATTTTCAACACCGGTTTTATCCTGAGAATCTTCTCCCTTCTGGCTCTCACCGCCTTTCTTTGGCTCACCAGAAAAAAACTAGACAAGAATTTAGTTTTCCTCTGTCTCTGGCTCCTTTTTTCGCTCTTTGGCGCCACTCTTTCCGAAAGACCCTATCCTCACTATTTAATCCAGGTTCTTCCTCCAGCCACCCTTCTAGTCGGTCTTTTCTTCAGTAAAATCAAAAATCTTGAAAGATTACTTCTCCTCTTTTTCCTCTGCCTCTTCCTCATTGCCTATCAACATTTTCACTTTTGGGGATATCCAACCATCGCCTATTACCAAAATTTCTTTGATTGGGCGACCAGACAAAAGACGAACGAAGAGTATCTTCAGTATTTCAACTCCAATCTGCCTAGAAATCAACAAATTGCCTCTTTCCTTCTTCATCACACTGTTTTTGACGAGAGGGTTTTCATCTGGGGTGAGGACGCCCCTTGTCTCTACGCCCTTTCCCGCCGCCTGCCGCCAAGGAGGTACGCTGCCAACTATCATATTAAGGATTTCGATGGCTATCAGGAAACAATTGAAGCCATCGAATTAGTTCAGCCTAAATACATTATCATTCTTGACAAAAAGGATAAATTTCCCCAACTTGAGTTAATTCTGACTAAAGACTACCATCCTTTTAACACTCTTGATGGCGCCGCTCTTTTCTTCAGAAAAAACTTCAAGGTGCTATAATTTAAGCATGGGATTATCCTTCCGCGAGGTTTGGAACGACAAAATAACGGGCAATTGTCTCAATCTGGCTCTCATCGCTCTTAGCGCCAGTTTTTTTCTTTTGCTTTTCTCTTGGTTTAAACTCCCTCCTAAAGTCCCCCTTTTCTATTCCCTGCCTTGGGGAGAAGAACAATTGGCCTCTCCTTTTTATCTTTGGCTTTTACCAGCGAGTAGCTTGGCCATGACTATCATCAACCTTGCCTTCGCCAGTTATTTTTCGTCTGACCAATTAATCACTCGTCTCTTAATGGTCACCGCCAGTCTTTATTCTCTGTTAGCCTCAATCATTCTTTTTCGGATTATTAGTTTAATTATTTAAATGATGAGTTCTTTAATCAATTCTGCTTTCCTTCTACCCCTAATCGTCTCTTTTCTTATCGCCTTCATCACCACCCCCCCGGTGATTAAATTGGCAATCCATTTTGGCTGGGTGGAAGACCCAAAGAAGAAAAAACATCCCAAGGTGATTCATCACTACCCCGTCCCGCGAATCGGTGGCCTTCCCATCATTACCGCCCTCTTGTTTAGTTCTCTTCTTTTTCTACCCCTAGATAAACATCTTTTTGGTATTTTGGCTGGGGCTCTCTTCGCCACCATCGTGGGTATCATCGACGACCACTATGATCTCAACCCCTACTTGAGGCTTTTAACTGGTTTCTTCAGTGCTGGTTTGGTGGTTGCCGCTGGCATCGGCATTGCCTTCATCACCAACCCCTTTAATGGTATCATTCATCTCGACCAGCCAATAATCTATTTTCAACTCTTGGGTGAAACCAAAAGTCTTTGGCTTCTCGCCGACCTTTTTGCCCTTGTCTGGATTGTTTGGTGTATGAACATGGTTAACTGGTCTTCTGGTCTTGATGGTCAACTTTCGGGAGTGGTGCCTATTGCCGCCCTGGCTATCGCCCTTCTCTCTCTCCGTTTTACCGAAGACGTCACCCAGTGGAATGTCGCCATCTTGGCCGCCATCACCGCTGGCGCCTATTTAGGTTTTCTTCCTTTTCATCTCTATCCTCAAAAAATTATGCCTGGTTATAGTGGGGCTTCTTTGGCCGGCTTCCTCTTGGCCGTCCTCTCCATTCTTTCCGGAGCCAAAATCGCCACGCTGATTTTAGTTCTTGGTATTCCCATGATTGACGGCAGCTACACCATTGTTCGCCGTCTCCTGACGAAAAAATCTCCTGTCTGGGGTGATCGTGGCCATCTTCATCACCGCCTTCTTGACCTAGGCTGGAATAAACGTCAGGTGGCTTTCTTTTATTGGTTAGTGACCGCCTTTCTCGGTCTCATTGCTCTTAATTTGAATAGTCGGCAAAAGTTCTATACAATAGTGATGCTCGCTCTAATTATTGGCGGTTTTCTCATATGGATTACTTATTTTGGAAAAATCTGGCGCTCTCCGCCCGACCAAAACAATGGTTAAAAAACGCGGCTCTTTTCGCCGCCTTGATCTTTTCTGGTCAACTCTTTGAGTCACTGGCTTTCTCAAGGACCCTCGTGGCGACCCTGATTTTTTCCCTCCTCGTCTCTTCTGTTTATTTCCTCAATGATATTATTGACATTCCTCGTGATAAACTTCACCCAATTAAGAAGCAACGGCCTATCACCAAAGGCGATCTTCCTGTCCCCTTGGCGCTTTTCTTCTCTATCGCCGGCATTCTCGTCTCTCTTTATCTAGCCGTCTGGCTTTCCTCTTTTTTCTTTTTTACCTGCTTACTTTATTTTCTTCTTCAGATTATCTACAGTTTTTGGCTGAAAAATTTCACCATTTTCGATGTTTTAGCCATTGCCGGCAGTTTTATTCTTCGGGTTTATGCTGGTGCTTTTGTCATTAATGCTCACCTCTCCGTTTGGTTTCTCCTCTGTGTCATCTCTCTCGCTCTCTTTCTATCTGTGGGCAAAAGAAGAGCGGAACTCAATATCTTAGCCGAGATGGCTAGTCAGCACCGCAAAACTCTTGCCCTTTATTCAAAAGAATTACTTGACCAATACTTAGCCATTTTCGCTTCCTCCACTTGGCTCTCCTGGTCCCTTTTTACTTTTTTCGAGCCGCCGCCTCCGGTCCGCCAACTCCATTTTTTAACCCTTTTTCCCTTGACTCTGTCAGGAGTTAATAAATGGCTGATGATTACCATTCCCATTGTCATTTACGGCATCATGCGCTATTTGCGCATCATCCAAACTGGGGCAAGAGCCGAATCGCCGGAAAAAGTGCTTTTGTCCGATAAACCTCTCTTAGCTTCGGTTCTTCTTTGGGGATTTTTAATTGTGGGAGTAATCTACGGAGGTAGTCTTTAGTTACTCGTACTTCTCGGCGTATTGCCCAGAAATCCAACCCTCTTCATCCTCTTGATATTCAATCTGATACCAACCAGACTCTTCGTCGAGTAAGGGATACATCTCGCCAGGATTGACTTTCGCTGCCTCGGTCGCCGTGGTCGAAGGCTCTATTCTCACCCGCAACCAACCAGTGGGGGTATCTTTAATCAAAACATAGGGTTTTGGCGGTGGCGTTGTTTTCGGGGTCACTTTAGCTTCAGGGGTGGGTGTTCCCGTCACGGTCGCTTCTTCCGCCGTTTCTGCCTCTTCTTCTTGTTTTTCTTCTGCCAGCTTAACATTCACCATCAACTTGTAGCCATCATCCAACTTCACTCGGACCATTCTTTCTTGATAACCATTAGCCGAAACCCGAACTTCATAATTGCCGGCCGTGAGACCATCCAGATTGACCGGCGTAAAACCTTTAGTTTCGTTATTAAGGGTGACGACCGCGGAGTCAGGGATAGAAATCACCGCCAAGGAGGCGCTTTTTTTATCAGCGATTTTTTCAACCGTCATCACTTCGCCGGCTGAAGCAGATTCAGTTTCGCCAAAGTCTCGGCTGACCACCGCCATCCTCCCATTAATTAATTTAATCTTCGTTTCCCATGGAAAATAGGTGGTGGCAGTTGACTGGGGGACTAATTTTAGAGTTTTTTCTCCGGGTTTAAGATCCTTCAATTCCTGAGGAGTCATCCCCATCTCCTTTCCGTCAAGAAAAATTGTTGCCGGTGGATTAGAAGAAGCTTGGAGACCCGCTTGCGCTGGTTGAAGGAATTTCTGCTTAATCACAAAACCGCTAATGCCAAGAATGAGAACAGCGGCAATTATCGGAAGAACTAATTTCCTCATTTTCGCTTCAGACTATATCATAAATAGAGGCTTTTGGCAAGGAAGCAATTGACGTTGTATTTTGAGGCTGGAAATGGTAAAATTATTCTGTTTAGGCCAGGTGACGGAGTGGCTACGTGTCGGTCTGCAACCCGCCAAAATTTAGGCCTCGTGGCAGAGAAGTTATGCGCTGGTCTGCAAAACCAGTCACGCCGGTGCGATTCCGGCCGAGGCCTCCGAAAAAATTAGGCGGGCGAATCCCCTCCTGGCCTCTTAAACACCACAAGCAGTTTACATGCTTGTGGCTTGACTTCTAACCCTTTTTAAGCTATAATCTGCTTCGTCCTGAACAAAATCGTTCAGGATTTTTTATTGGTCGAGCCTATCTCGACCTTTTTATAATCGCTGGCAAATTTATTTGCCATCTCTTGAAAAATTGCGATTTCAAAAATCTTGCTGAAAGCAAGGAATTTTATGATAGCCTTATCCTTATACCTTCCCAAACACCGCTTACAAATCGAGGTCTTTAAGCGGAGGTCTCCCCTTGTCTTAAAAAAAGAAGTTTCTGAAAAAATCGAAGCCCTCAAGAAAATTCGTCGAGGGTCTAAAGTCAGCCGGCTTTTCCGTCACTTATTCGAGCAAAAGAGAATCAAGGCAATATTGGGGACTAACCTTATTCTTTTAGCTCTTTTGGTCTCCACTTTTGGTTCAAAAACCTCGGCCTTGGCCAGTATTCCCGAGGAACTAACCACTCTATCACCAGGCGTCATCGAAATGGTGACGACTAAGGTGGGCATTCGTCCGCCTTTGGATGAAGTCAAGATTTCCCAGGGTTTTAGTACTTACCATCCCGCCATTGACTTTGATGGCGTCACCGGTGACCCGGTCTATCCGATTATGAAGGGAAAAATTGAAGCCACCATTTACGCCCGTTTTGCTCTCGGTTATCACATTATTATTAATCACGGCAATGGTTTAAATTCAGTCTATGCCCATCTTTCGAAGATTGAAGTTCAGGCCGGCGAAGAGGTGGATACTAATCGTGTTATTGGTCAAGTCGGTGCCACTGGCCGAGCTTTTGGTGACCATTTACACTTAGAAGTCATCGACAACGGCCGCCACATTAATCCGAGGATTTTACTTGGCATTTAATTCCTGGACTATCAAAACTCTAAATCATCTAAATCCCAAACCCCAATTTCTCCTTTTTTCAAACCTATTTCACTACAGTATACTTTTGTATACTATAGAATAAGGAGGCTACTTTTTATTGCTTTAGTTTCTTTCTCTGCCGTTGATAAACCCAAAGAGGAATAAAAATACTTAAGAGATAACCCACTACTCCAAAAACAAAGTAAGCCGGTTTCAAATCAAGCGCCTGGTCGATAATATAAACATTAAGAAACATCGCCGGCGGACTGGCAAAAAGAGTAATCAAAAAAAAGGGCTTGAATTTCATATTGGTTAAGCCGGCGGCATAAGCCACATAATCAGAAGAAGCACCGCCGATTAACCTGATCAATAAAAGAATCGGTAAGCCAACAACTTCGGTCATTTCGTCCACATTTTGGAACCCTTTTTTCCCGACAAACCTTTTCACCGCTGGTCTTCCCCATCTGCGAGCAATCCAGAAATTGGCGATGGCACCACCTTGAAAACTAATAAAAATATAAAAGAGGGTGGGCCAGAAACCGTATAAAGCTAAACTCGCTACCCAAAAGGGGAGAGAGGTCAAAGGCGCAAAAACAATCGAAAGAACATTAAGAATCATAAAAACCATTGGTCCGAGAATGCCAAAAGAGCGGATGAATTCTCTGATTTGTTGGGAATCAATATTAATAACCCCTCTTTGAGAGAGGTAAATGACAATCACGAAGAAAATAACTGCCACCCAAAAGGAAGTAATCTTTTTCTTCTTCATGATTTTATTCTACCAAATCTTGTTTGGGTTGGATTATAGAAGCTTTTCTTGAGGATATTTTCGAAAAGCATAAGCATAGATGAGATAAAAAGCAGCATAACCTTTATCTTTTCCAAAATGGTCAAGAAACTTTCTCACTTCTTTTTCTGAAACCCTTTCTTTTTTACCTAAAAACTTGGTTAAGCTAATTCTTAGTCCCATATCATTGGCCGGCAAAGCTTCGTACTTGCCCATCCCTCGACACATCATATATTCGACCGTCCAAGGACCTAAGCCTCTTATTTTAGTTAAGGTTTCCAAAACCCTCTCCATTTCCCAGTCTTTCATTTTTTCTAAATCAAGTTCCCCTCCTGCCACCTTTTGGGAAACATCAATAATGTACTCTGCTTTTCTGACGCTTAAACCTAGCTTTCTAATCTCCTTAGGCTTGACTTGGGCTAAAACCTCTGGTTCGGGAAAAGCAAAATACTTTTCTCCCTCAAATCCCAAAGATTTTCCATAGCGCTCAACTAATTTCTTTCTCAAAGCAATCGCCACTGGCAAGGCAATTTGCTGTTCGGTTAGGGCAATGATTAAAGCTTCAAAAACGGTTGGTGTTCTCGGCGCTCTCAAACCGTATAAATTCTCGATAATTGTGGCGAATTTCTTGTCAGCTAAAGCAATTTTATATAAACCTTTAATCTCTTCATCCGTACCCAAAATCCACCTTACCTGATCTTTAGTAAAGTTCTTTCTTGCTCCTTTGGGAAAAACTTCTACCTGAAGCTTTGGTCTCTCCACCGAACCCACTGATTTCACCCTTATCAAAAACAACTTATCTTTATCCCTTAAAACGCGCTCATAAGTTCCCCGAGAATACAAATCAACACACTGAGCCGGAAATCGCGAATAAAGCGAAGTGATTAGTCCGAAATTAAAAGGAGGCTTAGGCTCAATGAAAAACCTCATCAAGCCTAATTCTAGCACAAAGCTTAGGCTTTCAGAGTAAACAGCTCACAAACTTGCCAAGAAAAAACCCGCTTGCGCGGGTTAATTTTGCGTTTTTATTTTTCAGTTTTAAGTTTTTTTACATCCCCATTCCCCCTGGCATGCCGCCACCCGGCATCGGAGGTTCTTTTTCTTTCTCAGGAATATCGGTAATCAAACCTTCTGTAGTCAAAATCATAATCGCCACACTGACCGCATTCTGAACCGCAATTCTCGTCACTTTAGCCGGATCAATAATTCCGGCTTTGACCATATCTTTATATTTTCCATCTAAAACATCAAAACCTATGCCCCCATCTCTTTTTTCAATTTCCTTAATAACCACGTCACCATTCTCGCCCGCGTTCTCAGCTAATTTCCTGGTTGGTGCTTCCAAGGCGGTTTTAACAATCAAAACTCCGGTGGCTCGATCGCCTTCTTCAACTTTAAGAGCTTTCGGATCCAAGCCTTTGGCTGCCTGAAGTAAGGCCACGCCTCCGCCAGGGACAATCCCTTCTTCAACCGCGGCTTTCGTTGCCTCGACCGCGTCTTTGACTCTCTCCTTCTTCTCATTAAGCTCAACTTCAGTGGCCGCACCAACATTAATCTGCGCCACGCCGCCGGAAAGCTTAGCTAATCTCTCCTGAAGTTTCTCTTTATCAAAATCAGAAGTTTCTGTCTCAATCAGTTTTCTAATCTGAGCAATCCGACCTTTAATGGCTGAAGCTGAACCTTTACCACCAATAATTCGGCAATTATCTTTATCCGCCCAGACTTTTTCTGCCTGGCCCAAATCTTCAAGACCCACGGATTCGAATTTCCGACCAGTGTCTTCAGAGATAACTGTGCCGCCGGTCAAAATGGCAATGTCTTCCAGCATCTCTTTTCTCCGGTCGCCAAAACCAGGCGCTTTGACGGCCAATAAATTAATTGTTCCCCTAAGTTTATTAACCACTAAAGTTGCCAGCGCCTCGCCTTCTAAATCATCAGCAATAATGACTAAATTCTTAGAGGTCTTGACAAAATTCTCTAAAAACGGCAGAAAATCAGCCAGGGCCGAAATCTTTTGATCAGTAATCAAAATGTAGGGATTTTCTACCTCGGCTTCCATTTTCTCCGGGTTGGTGACAAAATAAGGGGAAACATAACCACTATCAAACTCCATCCCTTCTTTATATTCAATTTCGAGGGTTAAACCTTTGCCTTCTTCAACCGTGACCACGCCATCCCGGCCCACTTTTTCCAAGGCCTCGGCAATTTTCTCGCCAATTCCTTGGTCAGCCGCGGAAATGGTGGCCACCTGAACGATATCCTGATTGCCCTTAATGGGTTTAGCTTGCTTTTTGATGGATTCCACCGCCTGCTGAGCCGCTTTCTCTATGCCTTTGATAAGAACCATGGGATTAGCTCCAGCAGTAATATTCTTAATGCCGCCGTCAACAATCGCCTGAACAAGGATAGTGGCCGTGGTCGTCCCATCGCCAGTGACATCATTCGTTTTTTCCGCTGCTTCTTTGACTAATTGCGCGCCCATATTCTCAAACGGGTCCTCAAGCTCAATTTCTTTCGCCACGGAAACGCCGTCGTGAACAACTGCAGGCGCCCCCCATTTTTTGTCCAGAGCAATATTCCTGCCTTTAGGACCAAGAGTCGTCCCCACCGCTTTCGCCACAGTGTCAACACCTTTTTTTAATTTTTCTCTTGCCTCTTCGGCGTATTTAAGTTGTTTAGCCATACGATTAAAATTCCAATTTCCAAGCTCCAAATTCCAAATAAATCCAACTTTTTAATTTTAAAGTTTTAATATTGTTTGTGATTTGAAATTTGGAATTTGTTATTTCTTGCTATTTTACTTCAAAATAGCAAGTACGTCTTCAAACTTCACAAAAATTAATTCTTTGCCGAAAACTCCAAGCTTAACTTCATCGCCACCCCATTTTTTATAGATAACCGTGTCGCCGATTTTAAATTCAGGTATGATTTTTCGACCGGAATCAGTCATTTGGGGACCACCAATGGCAATGACTTTACCTTTTTGGGATTTCTCGTCGTGGGAGTCAGGCAGAACAAGACCACTCGCTGTTTTCTTTTCCAGCTCCACCGGCTCAATTAAAGCATAACCGGCAGTGGGTTTTAATTTTGGAGCAGTAATTTTGCTTTTCTTTACCATAAAAAACTATCACTCAAATGATAGCAGTGCCAATTTTAAGGGAAGAAAGAGAAAATGTCAAGCCCCACTCCGCTACCGCGCTTCGCCATAGCGAGGCTTCGCGACGGCAAGAAGCTTCGCGGGGCGTAGGCCCACCCCTACAAAGCCAGAATCACGGAAAGGATTACTAGGAGGAATCCTCCTAAAAGAACCCCAATTGTCGGCAGAGAAGTCCCTGCTTCTGGTAATTCAACCGGAATGGGTGTTGGTGTCGGGGTGGTGCCCGAAGGTGGTGGCGGAGAAGTTGGCGTCGGTGTCGCTGTTGGCCCTGGAGTGGGTGTGGGCGTGGCAGTTGGGGCACCGGTTGGCGTCGGTGTCGCTGTTGGCCCTGGAGTGGGGGTTGCTGTTGGTTCACCGGTTGGAGTCGGCGTTGGTGTCCCACTGGGCACTTCAAATTCTAAAACACAAGGTTCTTCAGGTGTTGGTGTCGCTGTCGGTTCTTCTTGAGCTTTGGGTACAGAAGCTGGTGCGGTCGGCGCCACCGGCTCTCTGCCGGCTTGATATAATTTCCAAGCGGTGCCGAGAGCGACAACAGCTAAAACAATAGTAATCAAACCAACGCTTAATAAAGACCAGTTTTTCTTCAAGAATTCCTTCATTCCGCTAACCCCCATGAAGTACAGGCACTGTCATCAGTGCTGGTACAAACCCGGCATTCGATTTGATAGCTCCCTGTTTGAGGAACGATGTAGGAAATTGTTCCTTCGTATTCGGCGCCTGTTTTAGTTGTTGGCGCTGTCCCCAGACTCTGCCAATCACCATCATCAATTTGAGCCCTAAATTCAACATGATTAACCGGCTGATCAACTCCACTACTACCCTTACAAGTAAAGTCTACTTCATCTCCCCCAACTAGTTCTGTTGAAGTCGCTGTCAAATCAAGACAGACCAATAGTGGACATTCACAGTTTGATTCACCCGGACAAATGGGATTAACACAGCGTAAACCAGCTACATCTTGACACTCTAGGGCTTGAGGTTTTTGGGGGCAGGTGCCTGGAGTACAGGTATCCCAACAACCCAGAGGTGGGGTAGGAGTAGGTGTCGGTGGACGTGTTGGAGTTGGAGTCGCCGGGGGACTTGGGGTCGGTGTGTCCACTGCTCCTCCACAGCCAGTTGCTTTACAAACCCCACAATAGTTATTGACTTCAAGTTGGCCACACTTTCCATCAGGAATACATTTAGAGTAATTATTATTTGGGATGGTTACAGTTTCCGAGGAAGGACTTCCAGGACCATAAGGGCAAGAGACATTTTGATTAGAGTAGTATTTTAAAAAGGTTACAGATTCACCCTGTTTTCCGGTGAAAGTAATACAGGTACCAGAACAAGTGACATCTTGAGTTTGCCCAGTGGAACAGGCATCAACTCCCTCGTCCCAGCTTCCATTTCCATTTTGATCCCAACAACAATAATTTCGTGTGCTTGTATGGCACCACGTGCCATTACAATCCGAGGGTCCAGGCAATCCTGAACCTGGGTCATCTGATTTACCTGAACCAGCGCAGAATCCACTTGGAGGAGGATAAGCCTTTTTCCTTATTTCTTGTCTTTGTCGGACCAGAAAAACTGTTGCTGGGACAGTTACCAAGATGAAAAAAATAATTAATGAAGAAATAATTGCTTTAACTTTTTTTGATCTTGGCACTTTCCCTGAAATACTAGATGGCGATTCGACCTCTTGACTGGTTATTGTCGGCTGAGGAGAAGATTGAGGAGAAATTGGAGGTGGAGCTTGGGGTGAGGTTGGTTGAGGAACTTCCCCCAGTTGATTAATCGGCTTACTGCCTGGCGGCGGATTGCTGGTGGTTGTTTTTAAATCATCCATGGGCAAGTATAACAGAACCGGTCAGAACCGATCTGAATCCATTATGAAGATAAAAAAAGAGGGTGTCAAGCCCCATCAGGAGAAGACTCCCTAAACTGATACTGCTTATCCCCTAAAAAACCGTTCACTTCGGGCCGAATCAATTCCCCGCCCAAAAGACAGGCAGGATAAAGAGTAAAATCGCCATAGCGATGATTAATTTTATCAACCGCTTTCAGTAAATCTTCTTTTCGAAGGTTTTCTAAAAAAGAAATGGTTAAATAAGATTCTTTAGCGAGTAAAGACAAACTGACTCCCAAAAATCGGACTGAGGCAGACCATCCCGATTGCTTAAAAAGATGGTCTGCTATCTGAAAGAGTTGATTTTCATCCGCCAAAAAATATTTCAAAGTTTGGTGAGTAAAAACCGCCCGGTCTTCACCTCTCACCGCCAAACCAACATATCTGCCTCTCATCTTTAAGTCTCTGGCTTTAACCGCCACTTCCTGGCAAAGATTGAAAATCGTCTGCTTGATTTTTATTAAAGAATCCGTATCTCTGAATAAAGTAAAGGTCCGAGAAATGGTTCTCGGGTCAGCCAAGGAATGAAAACTGGTTAAACCTAAATCATCAATCCCATAAGAGAGTTTTTTTAATTGAATTGACCAGTGGGGACCAAAAGAAGCTTCTAAAAATTCTAAAGGAATTTGGCGCAGTTGTTGAAAATTTCTGATGCCCATATTTAATAGTCTTGCTTCTAGTCTAAAACCTAAACCACAAACTTTATTCAGTTTAATCTTAAACAAAATTTCATCCCGATTAGCAACAGTGATTTCAAAAAAGCCATCCGGCTTCTTGATTCCCGATGCCAACTTAGCCAAAAGTCGGTTATAGCTTAACCCCACAGAAGCGGTTACCAAAGGCCCGATCTCTTCTTTTAAGGCTTTTTTTATTAAAGTGACCAGATTCTCAACTCCACCAAAGAAATCTTGATACTGACTAACATCCAAAAAAAGTTCGTCAATCGAAAAAACTTCTAACTCGGGACTGAAGCGAGAACAAATCTGAATAAATTTCTTGGTGACACTGAAATATTGGTCAAAATCAGCCGCAACAAAGATAATCCAGGGGCAAAGCTGTTTGGCTTCCCAAGTGGTCATCCCGGTTTTCACCCCAAATTTCTTCGCCTCTCTTGAGGCGGCAATGACACAGGCTCGACCTAGAGCCTTAATAATCCCCACTGGCTGATGAGCTAGATTCGGATTAGCTTGTTGAGCCACCGAAGCAAAATAAGAATCCATGTCTAAATGGAGAATCCGAGGCGAGAAATCTTGCTTTTTTAAGAAAAGACTTTCAGCAGTTTCCATGTTTGTTTTTCCGAATTAAACTCTAGCTGGCAAGCATTGACCTCAGTCTCAACGGAAAAATAAAAAACTTTTTCTAGACCGATTTTTTTACTAAACTGAAAAACAATTTCTTGGATTTTATAGAGCTTGTTTCGCCAACGAAAGAAAAGCGGTTTTATTTGGCCTTTGGAAAAGAAACAAGCAACTTCAACGGACTCATTAATCTCTACATCCATCAAGAACTATCTTACCCGAATGAAACCCGAAGAACAAGGGGGAATTTTTATTCTATTAAAAGCAAGCTTAACATCACGCCAATGCCTAAAATCAAGCCCAGCAATTGAAAAGCTGATTTCTTGAGATTGGTTTCTTTATGTAATTCTGGAATCAAGTCCGAACCGGCAATGTAAAGGAAGCTGCCGGCCGTAAAGGGAATCAAAAGCCGGGTTAAACCAACCAGCCTTGTTCCCAAAAACAAGGTTAAAATCGCGCCCGCAATCGCGGCTGAAGCGGAAATAAAATTAAAAAACAAGGCTTTGTTTTTGGAGAACCCGCCGTGGATTAAGACGCCGAAATCCCCTATCTCCTGGGGAATTTCATGGAAAATCACGGCCAAGGAGGTCGCCAAACCTAAAGGGATACTTACCAAAAAAGAAGCTGCAATTACCATCCCATCAATAAAATTATGAAGTCCATCGCCTATCAAGTTCATTAAAGCCACTGGGTGAGGATATTCTTTCGAAGTGGGAATATGACAATGCCGCCAGGAAATGAATTTTTCGAGCGCGAAAAACACCAAAATTCCGACCAAAATCGCTAAAGAAATTTCAAGAGTAAAACCTGCCTCCTCCACTGCTTCGGGTAAAAGATGAAGAAAAGCATCTCCCGAAAGCCCGCCGGCGGCAAAACTAACCAGAAAAAGAAGAATTTTTTGTAGTTTTTCTTTTTTAAGAGTGAGAAAAAGAACGCCAACAAAAGAAAGAAGACTAACAAGAATCACACTGATTAAGGAATAGAGCCAAATGTTCATAGTCTTATTTTACCACCAATTTTTTAACTTAGACTGATATTCTTTCAACACCCACTCTCTCGCATCTTGGGGATGGAAGCGAATCCGGCCATTTTCAACCACCTCGCTTGTCCGACGAGGCTTCATATACTTTAATTGTACCCTACGCGCTAGGGCTTCCAGTTGGGTAAGAATTCTTGAGACCATTGATTAGCTCTTACAAAACGCTGATAAGTACCCTCTTTTTGCCAGAGAGGTTTCATCTGCAAAACCTCATGAGCGGAAAATAAATCTCTTTCTTTTTCAGGAAGGGCTAAATGTTCTTCATCCAAAAGCATATTCGGGCAAATCTTATCCTTGATTTTCCCTGGCTGACGATAAACTCCAACTAAGCGTAAAAAACTAACCACTAAGCCTCGTGTCAGCCAAAGACGGTTTTTCGAAGTAATAATCAGCAAATCAATATCATCCTCTTTCTCCGCATTGCTCATCGCCAAAGCGCCAGTCACGCCAATTAATTTTATCCAAGGAATTAACCGCAGAATTCCCGCAATTTTTTCCGCAAACTTTAATTTTGAGGCTGAAGACTGCTCTCTTTTCTTTCGAAGAGCAACAATTCCTTTTCGTCCACGGAGAAAAAAATATTCACCATTCGTTTCAGTTTGTTGGTCATTCGTGTTAATTCGTGTTAATGCCTTCTTAAAGCTAGAATCGCTACAATTTTTATCAGTGATAAGAAATCGGTAAAGCTCCCCGGAAGTTAACGGATAATCAAACACATCAGCGTAAGCTAAAGTCCGAAGAATCGCCTTCTCCATTAGTTTATCCTCCTTCGCCGGAGGCTTCGGCGGGATTCCGCTCCGCCACGTCTGACGTGGCTCCGCTTCATCTTACCACAGCCGCGCTCACTTCGTATTGAGAAAGAAGCTGACCCACCTTCTGGACTAAAGTTTCTAGGTCTTTTTCGATTTCCTTACCCTCATTGGCTAAACTAACCACCGTTCCGAAAGCCTCAATCATCGAATCATTGAGACCATTATCAAAAGTTCTCGAGGCTAAGTACCAGGAACGAGCGGCATCGGCTTGCTGAATATAAGCGCCGGCAAAAAGATCGCCTTCAAGAAGACTGGCCATGTCCATCCGCGAATAGGGCTCGCCAAAAAGCCTCACTTTGGCTTGAGCTTCAAAAAGTTTCTGCATCGTCGTCTTTTCGGATAAATATTTAAGAAACTCCCAGGCTGCTTCTTGATTTTTTGACTTTTGACTGACGCCCTCAATCCAATACGACGCCCAAGTAAGATTCGTCCCTGGTAGTTGGGGCACAGGAATGACCCGAAATCTCAAGCTAGGATCAATCTTCTTAATTTCAAAAACTTCCCAAGAGGGACCAAAATACATCGCCAGCATCCCGCCGGCAAAAGCCGAGGTCGAGTTGGGTAAGGTCTCATCCCAAGTCCGCGAGCAATCAGTCGTTTTCTGATTAAACATGGCAAAGTATTTAATTGAGTCTTGGGCTCTCTTACTGGTCGGATTAGTCAAATCTGCCTCATTCTGGAGCATCATCAAAGCGATGATATCGCTCCAGTGCTCCACGTTCTCGGTTCTGCCTAAGGCCGCACCCGCGATTTCAATTTGGTCCTGCTCATTGACTGAAGTCAATTCACAAGCCAGCTGGCGGAACTCATCCCAAGTAACACTCGAGGGGATTGTTTTTCCGCCCCTCTCAAAAATCTCTTCGTTAATAAACAAACCCAAACCGTCTACCTCTAAAGGTATGCCAGAATAATTATTGCTAATACGTAAATCCTGACGCATTACCGGATAATAATTCGCCTCAAAGGTAGCCGAATCCATGGTTTTCGCGGGAATCGGCGCCAACTCTCTTTTTAACATCGGCACCCAGGTATTATGGAAACGGAAAATATCTGGTCCTTCTTCCCGAGCGAGGGCTGACTGCAGTCGTTGCCGATAGTCCTTGGGTGAATGTTGGACATATTCAATCTTGACCTTAGGGTGAGACTGTTGGTATTCGCTGATGACACTACTATAAATTGTCTCCGGCTCCCACAGACCCCAATAAGTCAAGGTGACTTCTTGAATCGCAGTTTTCATCAATCGGGGCAAAATCAATTTGTAGCCAACCCCGATTAGAGCCACAAAGATAATGAGAACCAGAAGAAAAGGCAGAAATTTCTTAATGTTTATCCCTTTCCTGCCTGGCTCTTCCGTCACTAAGGCCGCGGCTGCCTCTTCGGGAGGTATCGCTTCTGGGGGCGTCAAAGTTGAGGTAAGAGGTTCGGGCGGAGGCGGCGCTGAAGGAGGCACTTCCGGATAGCTAGGTACCGAAGGCTCTGGGCTGGGCGGTTGAAAATCAGGACTGGTTGGTGGAGGCAGAGTTTCCTCAATCTTGGGCGGACCAGGTTGAGGTGGCGGCGCAGAAGGAAAATCTTTTTTTAAGTTAGGCAGAGAATAATCTGGTTGATCGGGCATGGTAAGATGATAGATAGTTTACTCCATCATACAGGATGTTAGAAATCAATTTCAAGAGACTGAAGAAAAAAATTAAAAAGCTGAGGAAAGATAAGCTCGGTTGGTTCTTTTTAATCAGTCTCTTCCTTTTATTAGTCCTCATTCTGACCGCTTACCATCTGGCTTACTGGGATAAAATTTATCCAGGGATTAAAGTCCTCAACCTCAATCTCGGCAACCAAACTCAAGCTCAAGCGATGCTGACCATCAGCCGTTATCTTCACCAAAAAAATTTCCAACAACTCGAAATTAAAGCTGATAGCCAAACCTGGACAATTGGTCTGGAGTCAATCAAATTTCAACCTGAAATTGAGAAGACAGTCTTCAAAGCCTATTCTCTTGGTCGTCAGGATGCCTTTTTCAAAAATCTTCAAACCAAATGGCAAGCCTGGGACCAAGGCATTAACCTGCCTCTTAATTATACTTTCGATGAAAATTCACTTCGTGATCAAATTGCCACCTTTTCCGCGGCCGTCTACATTCCCACGGTCGAGCCTCAAATCAAAGTTAGGGGTCAAGCGATCGTGATTGAATCCGGGAAAGCTGGTCAGGAAGTTGACCAGCGAGCCCTTCTACTCCAAATCAAACAGCAACTCCAAAATTATCAAGCCGAACTCATCATCCTCCCCATCATTCAGCTCAATCCCCAATTGACGGAAAAAGAAGTTGAGGAGACAAAGATACGGGCCGAGTCTCTTTTGGGAAAATCAATTAAAATCACCGTGGGAGACCAAGTTTTCAATCTAGACCAAGAAATCTTAATCAGCTTCTTTGATTTTCATCAGGGTTTTGACCAAGTGAAAATTGAAGACTATCTGAAAAACCTCGCCCAATCAGTCGACCGTCCGCCAGAAAACGCCGCCTTTCGGTTCGAAAACAATCGCGTCCTCGTCTTCAAACCAGCGAGAGAGGGCCTCGAACTTGACCAGAAGCAAGCCCTGAAAGACCTTAATCAAACCCTAAGCTCAATCGAAAAATCAGAAGAAAAAGAATTAACTTTAACCCTTTCCGTTAACCAAACTCCGCCGGCAATCAAAACTGAAGAGGTTAATGATTTGGGTATTAAAGAACTCCTCGGTCAAGGTGTTTCCTACTTTCGGGGCTCAATTGCCTCCAGGATTCACAATATTCAGCTCGCCTCCTCTCGGTTGAATGGCATTTTAATTCCTCCAGGAGAAACTTTCTCTTTCAATCAAGTGCTAGGCGAAGTTTCCCAAGCGACTGGCTTTAAAGAGGCTTACATTATTAAGGAAGGCAGAACGATTCTTGGTGACGGCGGCGGCGTCTGCCAGGTATCAACCACTTTTTTCCGAGCGGCTCTGGCCGCGGGTCTGCCGATTATCGAAAGAGCGCCCCATGCTTATCGGGTTTATTATTATGAACAAAATACGCAGGTCGGGGTGGACGCGACCGTCTGGGAGCCATCGCCTGATTTAAAAATTAAAAATGACACGCCGGCTCATGTCTTAGTTCAAACCTATGTCAACACCAATCAAAATCGTTTGACTTTTGAGTTCTACGGCACTTCAGACGGCAGAAAAGCGACTATCAGTCAATCCCGGATTTGGGATCAGGTTCCGCCGCCGCCGGATTTATATCAGGACGACCCAACCTTACCGGCCGGAACCACCAAACAAATCGATTGGTCTGCCTGGGGAGCGAAAACCTCTTTTGACTGGAAAGTCGTCCGCGCCGGAGAAGTTTTACAAGAGAGAACCTTTTACTCAAGCTATCGACCCTGGCAAGCCATATTCCTAAAAGGCACTGGCGGACAATAAATTTGTTTTTTAGTCTTTAGTTTTAAGTCTTAAATTTCTCCATGAGAATTTTTATTGCTTTAGAATTACCAGAGGAAATCAAAAAAGAAATTGCCAAGCTTCAAAAAAAACTGCGCAAAGCCGGCGCCAAAGCCACTTGGGTAAAACCAGAGATTGTTCATCTCACTCTTGCATTTCTTGGCTCAGTTACCCACAAACAGTTGGAAATTATCCACAAAATTCTCGGTGAAATTACTTTTAAACCAATTAAACTTGAACTCGGCTTATTAGGCTGTTTCCCTAACCCAGAAAGACCAAGAATTATTTTTGTTGAACTTCGGGGTGATTTGAAAGAACTCCATTATTTAGCCAATCAAATTCGCCAAAATCTTAAAAAAGAGGCAATCCAATTTGATAATAAGCCTTTTGTGGCTCATATCACTTTAGGCAGAGTTAAGAAGCGACAGAATCTTACCCATATTTTTAAAGGGATCAAGCCTAAAAAAATCGAATTTTTAGCTCAAGAAATTACTCTCAATCAAAGCGAGTTGACTTCTTCTGGCCCACAATACACGAAGTTAAAAACTCTTCATTTAACTTGATATATTATGGGCTTTTTGCTATAATCCCCTTCAACGGACTAATCAAGCTTAGCTTGATGAACAAAAGTCCGTTTTTTAGTCTCGCCCTTTAAAAACTAAAGGTAGAAGTAAAACAATTCAAGTTGCCTGCTTGCGTTTAAGCTGCATGCATGGCGGCTTTTTTCTTGTTTTTTTCGTTTATCTTGGTTCTCCCTTCAGATAGCTAAGGAGGAAAGGAAAATGAAAGCGGCAACAGCGGTTACCATCCTGTTGGGAATACCACTCGCAATCTTAGCTGTAGTGGCCTCAACTCACTTTCAGGGGCCTGGAGAGAGGGCGCTGGCGACTGCAATTGACCAGTTGCCAATTCCGACGGCCACTGAACCACCAACTGCTTTCACTCCAGCTATACCAGAAGCTTGCGTCCTACCCCCATTAGATAACCCTCCCAAAGTCACTATTGGAAGAGTAGGTCGCGACGGGCAGCTCGTCGATTGCGCCCTTCGGGCGTTCAAGGAGTTGTTCCCTGGTTGTGGCGACCCTGCCACCAATCCGGAGGACTTCTCTTTAGAGCTGTTCAAAGCCTGGTTGGCCTCGAATGGCTACAAAGTGGATGATTTGCCGGACACAAATAACGATGGGATTCCCGACCCTATCGTCCACTTTAATCAGGTTCTAGTAGGTTACTGGAAAGGAGGCTTGTGGAGCGAGTGAGAACCAAAAAAAAGGCGATAGTCCCAGTTTGCTGGACAAAATTTTTCATCAGCAGCAATGCTATCGCCTTCCACCTTTAGTTTTTAATCCGCACTAACTGGTACGAGATTCTACTTAAAATTCAATCGGTTGACGATTAAGAATCGCTTCTAATAATCCTCTAGTTTGATTATTCGGACTGGAAGCATATAACTTTCTCGCTAGTTCTTCTGCTTTTTCAAATTGCTCATCTTTATAATAAGCTAAAGTTAAAGCTGTCCAAAGCCTAAGATTATAAGGAAGGACGGCCAAAGACTGATTAATAATCCTAATCGCCTCTTCCGGCTTCTCTTCTCTTAAAATAATGAAGGCTAAATTCTCATGAGCCAAGAAATAATTCCCATTTTCAATTGCTTTCTCATATAGCTCTTTCGCTTTTTCTAAATCCCCTTCCCTTTCATAAATCACCCCCAAATTATTGTAGGGCGTCCACCACTTGGGCTCGAGCTCGATGGAACGCTCAAAATAAGGCTTGGCCTCTTCTAAGTTCCCGACGCGGAAAAGTTCGACTCCTAAATTATTATTCAAATCAAAAGAATCAGGAGCATATTGAATATCATGAGAGAAAAGAGTTAAACCATTCCGCCAATTCCCGGCCCGGACTATGGTGCGAAAACTTAACAAGAGGATAATTACTAAAAAAGCGGGTAAAATAACTATCTGAATCAATTTTATTTTCTCCCTTCCCCAATTCAAGAGAAGAACCATCATTCCCAACAAACCAATCATCGGCAAATAAAACCAGCGTTCCGCTAAAGTCATGTCTAAAGGAAAGAGGTTTAAAACCAAACCGATTGAGAGGAGAAACCAAAAAAGGAAAAAGGTAAAAAGCCTGTTTTTCTTTTTCCAAGCAATAAAGGCTAATCCTAAGATAAAACCTAAAACTAATAATAAATAGAGCCAAAAACGGTAGTCGCCCATTTCTTGAATAACTAAATGTTGAGCAGTAAAAAGATCCTTGGGAAAGAAAAAGATGCGGAGATAGGAATAAAGCATGTAGGGAATGGTCATCAAACGCTCAAACAAGCTTGCTAGCCCCATGGGCACGACTGAGGAAGTGCCTAAAAAGACTTGGGCGATGCCAAATCGGAGCAAAACATAAGCTATTAAGGCTCCTCCTCCCGACATCAACCAAACCATCAACTTTTCCTTAACAAACCAATGACAAAGTAAAACACCAATAGGAATAACCACTATCCCCGCCTCCTTGCTTAATAAGGAAAAGAGAAGAAAGAAACCAATCATTAAGCCTTCGATTCCAGGTTTCTTAAATCGCCAGAAAACAAAATTTAAAACTAAAAGACCAAAAAAGGCATACAAAACATCCTGAGTGGCCGAGATATAACCCACTGCTTCGACATTGGCTGGGTGAACGATAAAAATTAGGCTCGCTAGGAAAGCCCAAATCTGACCATCTTTAATCTTTTTAAAAAGATGCTTGAGAAGTAAAAAAACAAGAACCGCATTGCTTAGATGAATTAAAACTTGGAACAGATGATAACCAAAAGCATTCAGCTTCCAAATCCCATAATTGAGCATAAACGAGAAAGTCATTAAGGGTTTGTAATAAATACCAGAGAGACCACCCGCTCCACCGGTTTGAAAAGTACTGCCTTTAATAATTTGGGGCAAATTAGAGAATTTCTGGATAATTAGGTTATTGACCACTTGCTCCTCATCATCCCAAACAAAACCATTGGGAAGAACATTGAGGTAAACAATAAAACCAATGATAGAAATAAGAGCGATAAAATGCTTTGACTTTAATCGTCGAAGAAACTTCATCAACTTCATCTTATCACTCTAAGTAGGTATAATGAAGAAGTTATGATTATTTTAGGAATCGAGACTAGTTGCGATGAGACCGCGGCGGCGGTGGTTAAAGATGGTCCTTCGACAAGCTCAGGATTAACAATTCTTTCCAATGTCGTTGCCTCTTCGGTTGAACTTCACCAAAAAACCGGCGGCATTATTCCCGAAGTCGCTGCCCGAGAACAGTTAAAGTGCATTGTGCCTGTTATTCAACAGGCAGTGCAAAGTGCAAAGTGCAAAGTGCAAAATCTAGATGCCATTGCGGTCACCATCGGCCCCGGCTTAATCGGCTCGCTTTTAGTCGGCGTCGAAACTGCCAGAACCCTGGCTTATGTTTGGCAAAAACCGATTATTCCGATTAATCACCTCCAAGCACATTTGTATGCCAACTGGTTGACGCCAGAGCAAGAGAGTAAAAGAGCGGGAGAACAGGAAGGGCCGGAATTTCCGGCTATTGGTTTAGTTGTTTCTGGAGGCCATACGGATTTAGTTTTAATGGAGGACCACGGAAAAATTAAATGGTTAGGCGGCACCCGCGACGATGCCGCTGGCGAGTGTTTTGATAAAACTGCCCGGGTTTTAAGCTTGGGCTATCCTGGCGGACCCGCCGTCTCAGCCGCAGCCGAGAGACTGAAGGTTAAAAACAGACTGAAGATTAAACTTCCTCGGCCGATGATTAATGATGATAATTATGATTTCAGTTTTAGTGGTTTAAAGACAGCGGTTATCAACTTCGTCAGGAAAAAGAAGAAGGTTGATGTTCCTGCTCTTGCTTATGAGATTCAGGAAGCCATCGCTGATGTCTTAGTCGCCAAGACCATCCGAGCCGCTCGAGAATACCAAGTGAAATCGATTCTCCTTTCTGGCGGCGTGGCGGCTAACTCCCGTTTACGGGAGAAATTATCCAATCATCAAATTATCCAATCATCTAATTATCAAATCTTTATTCCGCCTCCGCGGCTGTGTACCGATAACGCCTCTTATATCGCCGCCTGTGCCTATTTTAATTATAAGTCGTGCCGTGCCTGTCCGCCTTTGGCGGAGGAAAAAGTTAAAGTTGAACCTGGGTTGAGAATATGCTAGATAAAGACATCCTCTTAGTTAATAAGCCAACCGGTATTTCTTCGGCTCAGGTTGGCAATCTTCTTAAGAAGGCCTTAAATGTCAAAAAAATAGGCCATGCAGGAACGCTAGATAAAGAGGCCTCCGGCCTCTTAATTTTCGGTCTAAACAAGGGCACGAAAAAACTATTTCTTTTTCAAAAACTGCCTAAAACTTATAAGGTAAAAATTAAACTAGGTACTAAAACCGACACCGACGACCTTTCAGGAGAAACTATTGAAGAAAAACCAGTTGAAGGCATCAATCGCTCAAAATTGGAAAAAACTCTTAAAGAATTTTTAGGTCAAAAACCTCAAATCCCACCTCTTTATTCAGCGGTCAAGCTTAAAGGTAAACCTGCCTATAAACTTGCCAGGAAAGGAGAAAGACCTCAATTAAAACCAAAAACGGTGGAATTGTTTTCCGCAGAAATCATAGAATTCAAGTTCCCCTATTTAACCTTAATCCTTAAGACCAGTAAGGGTTTTTATGTTAGGAGTTTGGTTCGGGATTTGGGAGAAAAATTAGGCTGTGGCGCCACGGTCGCCGTCCTCATCCGAACCCAAATCGGTCCTTATTCTCTTTCTCAAGCAAAAACAATCTCGGAAATCTCTCCTTCAGCTTGAGAACTCAAGCCAAGTCGGATATAATCGAGCTAAGCTCGATTTGAATCGCGTTCAACGCGATAATCAAACTCAAAATGGAAAAAGTCTATAATCCAAAAAAGGTTGAGAAACGAATCTATAATCTGTGGATGAAGGGGAAATATTTTACCCCGAAGATTGAGCCTAAGAAAAAACCCTTTGTGATAACCATTCCCCTCCCCAATGTGACCGGTGGCCTTCATGCCGGCCACGCGATGTATGTCATTGAAGACATCATGGCCCGCTACCACCGCATGCTCGGTGAACCCACTCTCTGGTTGCCTGGCTTTGACCATGCTTCAATTGCGGTTGAATATTTAGTCAGTAAACAGTTAGCCAAAGAAGGGAAAACTAAAAAGGAAGTAGGGCGAGAAGAGTTCCTGAAAAGAGCCCACCAGTTCGCCAATGATTCTAAACAATATATTCGTGAACAACTCAAGCTTCTTGGCTTTTCTCTAGACTGGACCCGGGAAGCCTATACCATGGATGAAACCAGAAGTCGGGCCGTCGGAGAAGCCTTCAACCACCTCTACAAAAAGGGCTTGATTTATCAGGGCGAGCGAATCATTAACTGGTGCCCGACCTGCCAAACCGCTCTTTCGGATTTAGAAAATGTTCACGAGGAAGAAAAAGGCAAGCTCTATTACATTAAATACGGTCCGATTACCATCGCCACCACTCGACCGGAAACCATGTTTGCTGATGTGGCCGTCGCTATTCATCCTGAAAACAAAAAATTCCAAAAATTAATTGGTAAAAAAGTCCCCCTGCCTCTTACCAAGCGCCAAATCCCGATTATCACTGACGAGGCGGTTGATTTAGAATTCGGCACTGGTGCCTTAAAAATCACGCCCGCTCATGATGAGCTTGATTTTGAAATTGGCGAACGCCATCAATTAGAAAAATTAGCCTGCTTCGGGCCAGACGGCAAATTAACTAAGCTTACTGGTAAATATGCTGGTCTTTCCGTGATTGAAGCCAGAGAAAAAGTCGTTCAAGACCTTGAAAAACAAGGTTTTATTGAGAAAGTTGAGGATTACACTCATTCAGTTGGTCATTGTCAGCGCTGTGGCGAAATCACTGAACCCTTAATTTCCAAACAGTGGTTCGTTAAAATTAAGCCTTTGGCCGAGAAAGCAATCAAAGCAGTTAAGGGCGGCAAAATCAAAATCATTCCTAAAAGATTTGAAAAGGTTTATTTCAACTGGATGGAGAATATTCATGACTGGTGTATTTCCCGCCAGCTTTGGTGGGGACACAAAATTCCCCTGGAAGGAGAAGATGATATTTTAGACACCTGGTTCTCTTCATCCCTCTGGCCCATCTCTGTTTTCGGTTGGCCCGGAAACGCAGAAACGCAAAAGGGGCAAAAACGCAGAAAACTTGCGGATTTTGAGTATTTCTATCCTACCACTGTCCGGGAAACCGGCTATGATATTCTCTTTTTCTGGGTGGCTCGAGAAATCATGATGTGTTTAGAAATGACGGGTAAAATTCCTTTTGAGATTGTCTATCTTCATGGTTTAGTCAGAGACGAAAAAGGTAGAAAATTCAGTAAAACCAAGGGGATCGGCTTTGATCCTTTAGAAATTATTGAAAAACATGGCGCTGATGCTTTGAGAATGGCGATGGTCGTCGGCAATCCACCAGGCAATGATTTAAAAATTGAAGAAGATAAAGTTGTTGCTTACCGTAATTTCTGTAATAAAATCTGGAATGCAGCTCGATTTGTGCTGGCGCACAAGCAAAATAAAAGAGTGAAAGAGCAGGAGAGTAAAAATAAAGACGATGAGTGGATTCTTGAGGAAACCGATAAAACAGTCAAACGGGTAACTAAATTAATCGATCGTTATCGGTTTGATTTGGCTGCCGAAACCATCTATCATTTCTTTTGGCACACTTTTTGTGATAAATATCTGGAAATGAGCAAGAAACGCCGCGATGAAGCCCAACCCACTCTTCTCTCTGTCTTAGACCAAAGTCTTAGGCTACTACATCCTTTTATGCCTTTTGTGACGGAGCAAGTTTACCAACTTGCGAAATCATCAATCATCAATCATCAATCATCAATCTTTAAGGAGAAGGCGTTAATTATTTCCCAATGGCCAAAATGAAGTATCAGGATAAAAGAGTAAAAGAGCAGGAGAGTAAAAAATCTTTAAGAAATATCAAACCGTGGATGGGGAATGGCATTGGCCGCATCAGGAGTTTGGGCAGACCGATGGCCTCAAGAGCCAGCAAAGGCAATCGTTAAATTACTCTTTGCTAAACCAAGCATTTGTCTTCCACTCTCCATTCTCTTGGAAAAATTTTATCGATACACGCGTGCCGGTCGGATCATCATCTTCATAAAACTTCACATCAAAAGTTGGTTCTTGCTGATTGTAAAAATTCATTTCCTCCTCTGTCGAATGATATTCATTCAGGATCTCATAACTAACATATCGAGAGGGGCCATTAGCATCTTTATGCCGGATATAAGCAGAAGCTGAAAGATAGCTTTTGGCTTTCTCCCAGTCTTTATCAACTATCAACGCTTCTAAATAAGTATTGATTGCATTTAATAAAGAAACTTTCCTACTTTCGAAATTTTCTTCCTCCAAAAACTTACCTGTAGTGAGCTGGTCGAATCTAAAAGTCGAGAGGATGAGATCGAAAGTGGAAGCGTAAGAAGAGTCTTTAGGATTAAAATAACTGTAAAAAACATACTTGCCGCTGGTAAAATTGTAAAAGACTCCTGTCGCAGGATAGCTCAATTTAAGCGCTTGATGGCCACCGATGGTAGTTTCTTCTATAGATTCTGGAATGCCCTGCATAGTTGACTCATAGTGCCCATGTGCTTTAAGCCAATCAAGCAATGATCCATCCTCGGTGATAATCTCTTCATAAATCCCAATTGTAATGGCAATTTTGTCTGGATTAAGGCGTACATTTTGTTTTTCCTCTTCTGTAACCTGAGACTCTAAATAATTTTGTAACGCTATACTACCTTCTCCATTGCTTCCCGGTTCCACTAAATCCCACTCTCTGGGGTATTTAATCGAATATCCATATTCTGTATTTGTGTAAGTCTGCCAATCAGCTGTTGGATCGGGTGTGGGTGTAGCGAATTCAGGTGTTGGAGTTGGCTGAAGTGTGGGTTTGGTCTGTCTCTGACCGATTAAATAAGCTCCCCAAACTGCTCCAGCAAGAAGCAAAACTCCAAGAAATGAACCTAGACTAATCAAAATCCTCTTTTTCTGAAGTTTGAGTTTATCAAAGAAGCTTGGAGCTTCAATCTGCACTTCTTGCTTCGACTCGTCAAAAGCTGGTCTGGCGGCGGTCTCACTTACGGGTAATTGTGGGGTTTCTTCAGGCATAATTAGTCAACAAACTGGAAAGTAGAAAGGATTTGTTCTATTTGTTCGTTTAATATTTGAACTCCAGGATCCATATAAGAAATTTCGAAATATTTACCATTTCTTATTTTTATGTAGCCGATATAACCGCCTTTTTGTTCTGCCACCTTCAGAAAATCTTCATTTCCTAAACGTACCCCTTGAGTGCCACAATCGAGACAAGGATCGCCTGCGTGGAAGATTTTAAAATTATCTAGTGCTGTTTGCTCAGAAGCTTGAGAAATTCTATATATATTAAGCCAAAAGTTATCACCGAACATCGTTTTTTGTGGCGAATTAAAACCAATCCTACTGCCTGATGGACCATTTTCTGAGAATAAAACTGTTGAATCTTGAACCTTAACAACCCAGTCTGATGGGTATTTAATTGCAAACCCGTATTTTTCATCACTAAATGTTTCCCAATTCGCAGTTTCATCAGTTTGGTTTTGATCCAAAAACTTAAAGGTTGAGAGCATGAGGTTGAAAGAGGCTAAATGTTTTTCTTGGGCTGGGTCATTAGGATTTTCATCGTAAAAGCTTATTGCTACCATAGTTTCTCCTTGTCCCAAATAAGTAGTCCTCTGATAAGCTTCATAAGCGGAATTTCTTACTTGAAATCCCTCTAAGTTGTCTATTTTTATTGTCTCACTTTTTAAAGGCTCTGGGGGTGGTGGCCAATTCTTTTTTTCTGCCTCTAGCTTTCCTTCATTAAAGGATTTTTGGTAAAAAGCTTGTGGATTTAGACCTTCAGGGTTCTGGTAATGCCTGACCGATAAATCTGCAACCCATTTACCTTCCTCGGGAAATTTAAATGATACCAAATCTTGCACATCATCTGTTGTTACTGTGACCTCTTGAGGGTATTTGATTGAATATCCATATTCTTCATTAACATAAGTCTGCCATTCAGCGGTTGGGTCTGGAGTTGGGGTGGCCACTTCAGGGGTAGGTTCTCCGGCTGGCTCAAAAGGGATTTGGTTTTGGGCATATTTATAAATCCCAAAGACCGCGCCAACGAGAATCAGAATCCCAAAAAACACCCCCAACCCAATTAAGATCTTCTTTTTCTGTGCTTGGATTTTTTCTCTAAATGAAGGTGCTTGGATTTGGACTTCTTGCTCGGAGACGGGTAATTGAGGAGTTTTTTCTGGTTGGGCAGTCTGTTCCATCACCAACTATTATAGCAGATCATGAAAGGATGCCTTCGGCATTACTTTTGCTCTTCTTTTGGCTTCTCTTCTGGCTTGCCTGTTGGCGGGACTTCTTCAGCTGGTGCCTTCCCTTCGACAGGCTCAGGACTGACGCCTTCGGCTGGAACTTCACCTTCAGTTGGCACTTCGCCTTCAGCCGGGACTTCTTCAACCGGTGGCGGCGCGACTTCTTCTTCCTCTAAAGGATTAATTTTAACGACCGTCTCGCCAGCATCAGCTAAAACCTTAACCTTTTCTTTATCATAAACCAATTCCGCCACCGAAATTGCCTGACCCACTTCTGCTAATTGAGAAACATCAACTAAAATCTCATCAGGCAAGTCCGCTGGTAACGCTTCAACTTCAACTTCATTCAAAGGTTGAATTAAAATCCCCTTCTTCTGTTCGACGGCCGGCGCTTCTCCCCGAATTTCAATCGGCACATCGGCGGTAATCTTCTCAGTCAAAGAAACTTCCCGGAAGTCAACATGAAGCGGCTCATCGGTCACCGGATGTATCTGGAGATTGTGAACCAAAACCGGATGAACTTGACTGTCTATCTTCAAGTCAATCAAGCCTGTCTCCCCTTCTTGCTCATAAACCTTAAGAAACTCTGACTCTGGTAATTCCAAAGCTTGAGACTTAATCTTTTTCCCATATAAATTCGCGGGCAAAAGACCTTCTCGCCGAAGTTTTTTCACCTTTCGCCCTAAAGTTTTTCTTTGTTTAGCCGTTAAACTAGGATTCGCCATTTTCTTTATTTAAAAATTAATTCAAAAGCCATATCTCGCGATAGGTTAGTATTATAAACGACCAGGCCTTCTCGGGTCAAGGCCTCGGGATGAATTTCTGTTAGGGAAAAACCTTGAGGATAGCTGATCGATAAATTATATTGATCATTTCTCGTCCCTGATTGTTTCTGGACCAAAAGAAGATAACCGCCGGGTTCAACCTTCTCTTCCTTCCTCGACTGATACTCAATCTCAACCCTTCTTCGTTCACCTACCGGCACTTCGACCAAAAAGCCAAAACTTTCCCTTTGAAAATCAGTTTGATGGTCAAATTCTTCAATCTTTTTCTCTGCCTCTTTCTCCGCCGGGTCTTTAATCACTACCTGATTAATCTCGCTACCTAAAGGCAATAAAACGCGGAGATAGTTTCGGTAGTCTCCGGCCGGAAAAACATCATGGGGACTATTGTTCTGATAGTTAATCACTAACCGACTTTTAACCTTGCCCTCAGCATCAATCACCACCGCCTGCTCAATCTCCCGACTGATAAAATAATTGGCTTTATTAATACCCACATTCGCCTCATTAAGATACAAATAATCCTTAAAGCAGTCTTCAGTCTCCAGTCTACAGTTTGCGCCTTTAATACCTCCGTCCCAATTAAATCTTGTCATTAAGTTATTCATCTCTTCATCGTCAAGATAGACCAAGATATCTTTTTCCTCTAAGGAAGTCAGAAGAGCAAAACCAATTTTAGTTAAGTCTTTTAACTCCGTGGTTTTTAAATCTTCAAAAAGAGCCGCCGCCACTTTGCCTAAATAATCTTGTTTTTGGGTAGAACCGGGGAAAAAACCGGCTTCGGAATGATATTCGGCTCTCTCAAAAAAATTACTAGCATTAACCGTTTCGTCATAATCAGACAGGTAAAGGTCGCCGGTGGCTTCAAGAATCCGCTCCAAGACGAATAAATCCACGCCAACAACTCCATCCACTTTCCGACCAATTTCTTTATCCAAAAACCATTCCGCTCGCCTCGCCGAAGTGGGAAAATCAGGACTCCAGTTGGAATCACGCAGATACCAACCGGCTTCGCCTAAGAATCGTTTCAATTCGGCTGGCGGCTCAACATGACCTTTTAACTGACCGTCAGCAAAATAAACATCATGAATTTCAAAATCCAATAACTTGCCGCCCTCAATCGTCAGTAAACCAAAGGAACCAATAAAACCGCCAGTCGGTCGAAGTTCCATATTATTTTGAAAAAGAACTAAGTAAGTCTTTCTCTCTTGAACCAAAAGCACTTTTGGTAAAAGGGCACTCATTTCCTTGGCTTGAGAAAGGGAACGGCTGACTTCAGGGAAAAGAGTTTCAATCTGTTTTATTTCCTCTGGCCAAAGAGGAAAACGCCCCTTCACCGTCTGAAAAACCGTTTGCGCTAAAGAAAGTTTAGTTAAAGCCGTATCCAGCTCTAATTGAATTTCAGGAAAAATTTGGGGGTCAATCTGCTCACCGCCAATAAAGTCAACAAATAAAGACCCGGATTTTTGACCGACTTGGCCAAGGTAATAAATCCCCTCAGCGGTTTCTTTGGCTAAAAAAACCGCTTGATTCAAATCCTCAACCCGACCTCCCAAACCAACCAGACTGGCTCCTTGACCTAACCATTCAAGACCACGTTGAACCACTATTAAGGAACGACTGGCTCCTTGGGCGTGAGCGACTAGGCTCGTCAAATCCCCTTGAAGAAGGTCATTCTTGAGTCGCTGGATATTGAAGAGACTAAGATAGGCTTGGAGGCCATAAAAAAGCAAGGGTAAAAAAAGCAAGAAAAGCCAAAGGCTGACGATTGCCAGCCATTTTTTTGAAGGCAAACTAAATTTTGACTGAAAACGAATTTCTTCTTCATCTTTCTCCTTGCCCTCCGTAGCTTTAGCGAAGGAGGGTTCCTTGTCCTCCGTCTCCCCTAGCCACGGTTTTTCTCTATCAAACCAATCCAGGGTCCTCTTAACTCCCTCCCCTAATGAGACTTTGGGTTTTAAACCAAGGAAATCCCATTCCTCTTCAGACTTCTCTTTCTCATCATAATCATCAACCACATACTCAATCTCTGGCCTGAGAGGAGAATTTTTTTGGAGGAGATAAGCAAAACTAATCAAAGAAATGGCTTCTTCACCGGTGAAATCAAAAATTTTTCCTTCAGTGCCGTGAGAGAAAATGGCTTGACCAACTCCCTCAATTAAATCCTCAACATAAAGAGGCGCAATTTTTTCCCAACCCTCACCGGGAATCGTCAAAGGACCACCATTAATGGCCTGATTGAAAAGTCTCACGAGATGATTCTTCTTATTCAAGTTCATCCCAGGTCCGTAGACATCAGAAAAACGGACGACTCTTAAATTAATGTTCTTGAATTGGGCAAAGTCAATTTTGGGAGTCTCTTCAACCACAATGACTATGAGTTTTATCGACTTGTCTTTGATCGCTTTTGTGATGGCCTCCAGTTTTTTTTGATTATTATTAAAGAAAAAGAAGAAGTACTGAAAAAGAGAAAGGTCCTGGGAAATTTTTTCTCCAAAAGAAATTTGACCAGACAAACTTTCTAAACTTTTTTTTTCACGAAAGTTCAATCGACTCACCCAAGCCAGTCGGCAACCCTTTTTCAAAAGAAATTGACAAAGGGGAAATCCTAAAAAATAATCACCATCAACGATTAAACAATCGGGGCCGGACGGGTCTTTCATATCACCATCTTAACTTATCGACCGAGAAGACATCAAGAGAGAATTCTCAACAACGTGAAACTACAGGCCATTTAGGGATTGATTAACGAGGGCATCAGCGATCTTGTTTTGACGACGAGGAATGTAAGAATAATTAACTTCTCCCTTAATCTTTCTTTCAGCGTTTTTAGCCCGAACAATTAATTTCTGAAGATTAGAATTTTTAATTTTGAAATTACCTTTAAGCTGATTAACAATTAATAGGGAATCAAGAAAAAAAGTGACTGGTGACTGGTGACTGGTGACTGGTGACTGATTTCCTAACCACTCGAGGGCGGCGATGACCGCTCGATATTCAGCGACATTATTGGTCGCCTCGCCAATTCTCTTGGAAAATTTGTGAACAATTCTCTCATTTTGGAAGACAACGAAACCAATCGCCGCCGGCCCCGGGTTGCCCCGGGCGCCACCATCACAAAAAATGGATAAATCATTTTTAATCATCTAATAAATACCAATTAACCAATCAATTAATAATACCAACCAGTAAATCATTTAATAAAGACCAATCAACTAATTAACCAATCTCCAACAGTTATTTTCCTCTTCGAGCGTTATTAATAATTTTACTTATGATTTTTATTAGTTCTTCTCCCTCGTTTATCAACTCTTTCGCCTCTAAGGCTAGTCTAGGATTCAAATCTCCAATTAGCTTAAGCCAAAAGACAGTCTCCTTTAACTCTCTTCGAACAACTGTATAACAATGGATAAATTCTTTCTTTGTAGAAACTCCATCAGCCTCCTGGTCGTTCGCGCCAACAGAGGTAACTGATCTTGCTACCTGGCCAAATATTACCAGGCCCTCTTGAGATCGAGGAAGTTTTCTTAGAAGCCTTAAAACATCCAAAACAAAACTGTAAATCCTTTTGTGAATATCAAATTCTTTACTCATTTGATTATTAGATGATTAGTTGATTTGATAATTTGTTAATTATTTAAAATATTTTCCCACGACTTTTTATCATCTCAATAAAAGTTTTATGAAAAGAAATTACTGGTTTAAGATTGAACTTTTTTGCCAGATAAAGACTGGTTAAAATTAAAACCAACCCCTCGGTCGCGATGGTAATACTGGCCGCCGCTAGATAGGAAAACTGAGGAATCAACAAGAGGTTCAAACCAATATTCCAAGTTAGGGCGATAACGGCAATGAAGAAAGAAATTTTTTGTTTACCTAAAGCAATGAGGCTATAACCAGTCAAATGATTAAAATAAGCAATAAAGGTACCAAAGACAAGAATCCGCAGGGCGAAAACGCTGGCGGAAAATTCTCTACCACCAATAATTTGGATAATCTGGGGACTGAAAACAAAGATAAAAGCGATCATTACTAATCCGGCCAGAAACAAGACATCAAATAACTTCTGATAAATTTTCCTCATCGGTTCAAACTCTTTTTTCAATTCGCTAATCTTACCATATTGGGAAATGACCGGAAAAAAGGCATTGGCTAAAAAAGCGGCTCCTAAAACTAAATTGTCGTGAACCTTATAGGCTAAACCATAAATACCAACCGGCTCAGCCCCCTTAAGTGACTGAAGAATAAAAATATCAATCCGATTATAGACAGAAAATACTAAAAGAAGAGCGCCTGTCGGTAAAGCCTCTTTAATAATTCTTTTCATAAATTTCCAGTCCGGCTGGAGGTCAAAACCCGCTAGCCTTTGTCCTAGAATCAGGGCTAGAATCGCCGCCAAGAGACTCGCTGAAGAAAGGGCAAGAAAAATCAGAGAAAGACTAGAAGAAAATCCTAAAACCAAGACAAGAAATAAAACAAAGAGGCCGCTGGCGAAAATTTCCACCAGAACATGCTGATCAAATCGGAGCTTGGTTTGGAAAATTATTTGACAAGAGGTTCGGAGCGACCAAAAGAAAAGAAGAGTGGAGGCAATCACTGCCGGCAATACTAATCCTGAAAACTGAGGAAGAATAAGGATTAAAAGATTGATAATTAAGAAGCTCAAAACCGCTGTTATTAATCTTAATACCAAAGCATTACCATAAATTTTCTTCTCCAAGTCTTTATCTTTCGAAGCTTCACGAACCGAAATTATTCCTGTCCCCCAATCAGCAATAGAACTAAATAACATCAAAAAGGCGGTAATAAAAACATAATCGCCATAGCCCGCCACTCCCAAGCGGCGGGTCAAAAGAATGGTCGTTATAATCGTAAAACCGATGACCACCCCCCGACCAATAATTTGGATGATGGCATTAAAAGCAATTTTAGGAAAGACGTTCATCGTTCAATTATCCAATTATCTCTCTTACTAATCAACTAATGTTTTGCCCACGACATTCCTAGAATGAGAGTAAAAAGAAGTTGGGTTTGCTGGAGAGTAAGCCAGTAATGATCAACCACTCCTAGCAACAGGATTACTAGGAGTGGAATTACCAATTTCCAATTTCTCCCGCCAGGCGGGATCCCGCTTCGCGGGACAATTTCCAATAATTTTTTGAAAGTTAAAATTAAAAACCAGAGAAAGATCAATAAGCCAATCAATCCAATTTCGGCGGCAATTAAGAGAAAAATATTATGAACCGGCTGGAGGAAACGAACTGCCTCTGAAGTCTGCCAATAATCAGGCAGTCGGGGAATAAAATTATTCAAACCCACACCAACCAAGGGATTTTCTTGAATCATCTCGATTGCCGCATTATTTAGTTGAAGTCTGCGGCTAATAGCTTCTTCTGTGGAAAGATGAAGGATGCTGTAGAAAAAAGCGCCCAGAACAAACAACAAAGCGCCCGCCGTCGCCAAGGCTTTAGCGGGCGGGCAAAAAACAAAGTAAAAAATTTTTTTGTTAGGCCTAGAAGTTTTTAAATATCTAATTACTAACCAAAAATAAACCAAAATCCCCACTATCCAAACTGAGCGGGAAAAAGAAATGAATAGGGTTATTAACCCCAGAATAAATACCAAGAGCCAGTAGGCTCTAATTAGCCAATCATCTAATTGTCCAATTTCAAATTTCAAATTTGTTGATTTGAAATTTCCGAGGAGCAGTATCATTACGACGAGGATGAATCCCGCTAAAACATTAGGGTGGGGAAAAGTGGCATATGGTCGCATGATTAATTGTCCATCCCAAACGGCCCGGGCAATTCCGGGAGTAAAGGCATTAAAAGTCCGCTCTCCCAACCACCAAAAGAGACCACCAAGACTTCTCTGAAATATGAATTGAGCTAAAGCAAGGAGGGAAGAATAGGCTATTGCAATGGATAATGGAAAATGGAGAAGGGATAATTGAAAGCGATTCTTGGCAACGTATAAGCCAAGGAGGGAAAATTCAATGATCTTCACTAACTCATATAAAGCCGCGCCTTGGTTTTGGGCGAATAAGGCATTTGCCAATAAAAAACAGAAGACAGCGATTATCCACCAGTTTTTCTTGACTGAAAACTGATTTCTTATCTCCCACAACCATGATATCAAAATCCCAATCACCAACAAGTCCGTGAGGTAAACAGTAGGGGAGAGATAATCAACTCGAATCCCGAAGATTAAGGAAAAATCAGGCCAGAAATGTCTGCCTAATTGGACGGGGAGCAAAGTGAGAAGGAGAAAGAAAAGAGCTTGGTGAAGTTTCTTCATTATCGAGGCTTACCCCGCTCAGCGGGGCTTAATCACTAATCTTCTTTCCTGTCCTTGACCCTCTGAAAAACTTTCCACATCAGGGTGATCAGCTAAAGTCAGATGGATAATCCTTCTCTCTGACGGTGAAAGATTAGTCAAAACCACGACCTCATTCGAAAATTTTACTTTTTGGGCCGCATTCAGAGCCACCATTTTTAAACTTTCCTCTCGTTTTTGACGATAATCATTAACATTAACTATGATTCTCGTCCACGTCTCCAGTTTTTTATTAACAACCAGTGAAAGGATGAGTTGAAAAGCGGCCAAGGTTTCACCGTGAAAACCAATCATTATTCCTGGTTCTTCGGTTGTTAATTGAACGGCAATGGCCTCATTCTCTTGATCCTCTTTGGCCGTTAATTCAGCCTTGACTTTGATCAAAACTAAAAGCTTTTTAGTTTCTTCTTCAACCAGCTTAACAAGATCCACTGGCGGCTTTTTGGTTTCTTTTGCTTTTTGTTTTTTTTGTTTCTTTAACGCTTCAGTTTTCTTAACCATGATTCAAGCCCTCCTGGTCCGGCGATAAAATATTGCTGGATCATCGTAAACAAGGAAAAAATGAACCAATAAAGGATTAAACCCGAAGGAAAAGTAAAACCAATTAAAAGGGTCATTAAGGGAAAAAGATAAATCATCTGGGTTTGCATGGCAGTCGCCATATCATCGGCTTTTTCTTCTGTTTTTTTAGCTATTTTCTCCGCCGCTTTGGTAACCGGCACCATCATTTTTGAAGATAAAAACTGGGTCAGGGCGGCGGCGATTAAGAAGAAGCCGGGAAGAGGAAGATTCTGGCCAGCAATCGGGAGCTGAAAAACATCAGGTTTAGATAAGTCTAAATAGAGAAAATGAAGATTAATCTTTGCCCCAAGAGGTAAATGAAGTTGGGGATATAAAAATTCATTAATCTTTTGGATCGCTTCAACACCGTCAACCACCAACACCTGCCGAAAAGCCTGATAAAGAGCAATTAAAACCAAAAGTTGAATTATTTGAGGCAAACAGCCAGCGGCCGGGTTGGCACCATGCTGTTTATAAAGCTCCATTTGGGCTTTGGCCAAACCTTGTTTGTCGTTCTTGTATTTCTCTTTTAACTTCCCTAGTTCAGGCGCTAATGCTTGCATTTTTTTAGTCGCCTTCATTGAGGGAACAGTCAAGGGAATCAGAAGCGCCCTAATCACCACGGTCAGACCAATAATCGCCCAGCCAAGATTGCCAATGAGGCTATACAAAAAAACCAAGCCGTTTAATAAGGGTTGATATAAAATTAGATTCCAGATATCAGACATTTTAATAAATTATCAATCATCAAGCACCGCGTCAAACGCGGTAGCCACGTTCGACGTGGCACCAATTTTCAAACAATCACCAATTTTTAAAAATTTAATAACTAATCAGTTTGGATTTTGGGATTTTTGTCATTGAAAATTGTTTGGTTCTTGGAATTTGAAATTTGGTACTTATCTAACCGGGTCTTTTCCTCCTTGAGACCAGGGATGGCAACGAATGATTCTTTTCAGACCAAGCCAACCTCCCCGCAGTATACCATATTTCTCGATCGCTAGATAAGAGTATTCAGAACAGTTTGGTTGAAAACGACAAGCTTTATCAGTTAAAAAAAGAGCTTTGGCTAAACCAGTGTCAAAAGAAAGATATTTTTGATAGAATCTTATTAAAAAAAGAATGAGGTGTTTCATCTAAAAATTACTCCTCAAGAAGACCAGATTTTTTGAATAATCTCTTTATCTCCTTACCAATTTCTTTATAACTGACTTCCAGTAAGGCTTTTTTTCCTAGAAAAATCACATCAAAACCATTTTTGATTTTTGGTAAAGATAGCCTCACTTGCTCTCGTAAAATCCTTTTAACTCGATTTCTTTTAACCGCTTTTTTTGAAAGCTTTGTCGAAATCACAAAACCAAAGCGAGAAACATCTTCTTCATTAGGAAAAACGAGAAGTCCAAAAAGATGGCTCTGAAATTTTTCCCCTTTTTCTTTGACTTTTTCGAAGTCGGGCTTACGAACTAAACGGTTTTCTTTAGGTAACATTGGATTTAATTATCAATTACCAAGCACCAAATTCCAAACAAATTCAAATGTTTAAATTTTTTAATTTCGAATTTTAATATTATTTGTGATTTGTAATTTGAGATTTGGAATTTAGACCGTTAGTCTCTTCCTGCCCTTGAGATGTCTTCGCTTAATAATCTTCTTTCCATCTTTAGTTTTTGAGAGAGCCCGATAACCGTGCTTCTTTTTTCTTTTTAGTTTCTTTGGTTGATAGGTTCGTTTCGGCATAATTAGATTATATAGAGTAAGGATTAATAAAACAAGAAAAGGGAGAAAATTGCTCCTTCCCTCCTGACCTTGCCTTTCGCCTTTTCAATTCTATTCGAATACGGCTCATGGAGCGGTCTTAGGAGGGTGCGCCCCGCGTAGTTCCGCTTCGCGGAACGAAGTGGGGCTTGACTTTTTGTGGATAAGTTATTAAATTGAAAAAGCCAGCTCCTGCCTTCTCATTAACCTCAATGAATAAAAAAGAATTTTGGCAAACCATCTTAAGTGACCTTCAGGTGTCGGTTTCTCCACCGATTTTCCAAACCCTATTCTCTCAAACCGAACTCCAATCAATCGAAAAAAACATTGCCACCATTGCCTGTCCTAATCCATATATCCAAAAAATGATTGAGGGTCGTTACTATTCTCTCCTGAAAGAAACCATTGACCGCCGCACCCAAAAAGATAACAGTCTTCTTTTTATGATTACTAAACCCAAGAAGAAAGAAAAACTTGAAAACGCTGGCCCTCTCTTTGACAGCCAACCCCAAAAACCTCAAAAAAAGGCTTTTGACCAAGAAACCGGACTTAATCCCCGTTATTCTTTTGCCACTTTTGTCGTCGGTAATTCCAATAATTTCGCCCATGCGGCCGCTCAGGCCATTGTTCAAACTCCAGGGGCAGCTTACAATCCTTTTTTCATTTGGGGTGGAGTAGGCGTTGGCAAAACTCACTTAATGCAAGCCATCGGTCGTGCCATTGGTGAACAACACCAAGATTTAAAAGTTCTTTATTGCTCCTCAGAAACTTTCACCAGCGAGTTGGTTTCCGCCCTTCAATCCAAAACTATGTCTCGCTTTAAAGAAAAATTTAGGGGTGTTGACGTTCTTTTGATTGATGACATTCAGTTTATTGCCGGTAAAGAATATTCTCAAGAGGAATTTTTCCACACCTTTAACGCCCTTCATCTGTCCGGAAAACAAATTATTCTCACCTCTGACCGCCGACCAGAAGAAATCCCCAAGACTGAAGAAAGATTAACTAGCCGCTTTCTGGGCGGTTTAACTGTTGATATTCAACCGCCTGATTACGAAATGCGGGTGGCGATTATCAAGCAGAAATGTCAGGAAAAAGATGGTCAGATGGAAGAGCAAGCCATTGATTTTCTCGCTCAAAGAATTACTACTAATGCCCGCGAGCTTGAGGGAACGCTCTTCCGCCTCTTAACTCAAGCTAAAATTCAACAACAAAAACCTAATCTCGAATTTGTCAAAAAATTTCTGGGTGTCAGGACCAAAACCGAATCTAAAAAAATTTCACCGAAAAAATTGGTGAGCATTGTTTGTCAACATTATAAAATCAAAACTTCAGATCTTTTTGGTTCCTGTCGAAAGGCAAAACTAGTTTTACCCCGACAAGTGACCATGTATCTTCTCCGAGAAGATTTAGGCTTACCCTTAATGGAGATTGGGGATATCTTAGGAGGCAGAGACCACACAACGATTATGCATGGCGTTGATAAAATCAAACAAAGATTCAACTCTGATTCTGATTTAAGGCATGAGATTATGTTGATAAAAGAGGCTCTTTATGAATAACTCATTTTTTACTTTTCCACAAAACAACCGATTTCATCCACAACAATATCAACATTGGTTCAGTTTTTTAAACAAGAAAAAACCCGAAGGCAGGCTCAACTTATGGGTTAAAAAATGGCTTTTGAAAGGAAAGACCAAGCTTTTCTTACTTATGAACAAATTCTTTTCAATGAAGTCAAACCTAGTTATCAACTTTTACACCCTCTCTAAGACTACTAAAACTAATTTAAATATGATAAAATCAAGTTCATTGGGGAGAAAATTATGAAAGTTTCTTTACTCCAGGAAAACTTTAGTAAAGCTTTAAATATTGTTTCTCGTTCCATTGCTCCCAAAGCTGCTCTTCCTATTCTCTCCAGTCTTGTTTTAGCCACGGAGAAAGGAAGATTAAAACTTTCGGCCACTAATTTAGAATGTGGTGTTAATCTTTGGCTTGGTGCCAAAGTGGAAAAAGAGGGTGCCATCGCCGTTCCCGCTAAAGTTTTAACCGAATACGTTTCCTCTTTACCACCCGAAAAAATTAATCTCCAGGTAAAAGAGAATAATCTCCTCTTGTCCTCTTCTGGTTATAAAGCTAACTTCAGCGGCAGTCCGATTACTGATTTTCCGGAAATCGCTTCTTTTTCCGGAAAGTCGGACTTGGTTTTTGATAAAGAAGATTTTGCTAAAAATTTAACCCAGGTGATTTTTGCCGCGGCAACGGATGAGGGTCGACCAGTTTTGACCGGTGTCCTTCTGAGATTGAACAAACAAGGTCTTTCTTTAGTGGCGACTGATGGCTACCGCCTCTCAGTTAAAGAGATAAAAACGAAGGGCGAGATGGAAGAAAATCTTCTCATCCCGGCGAAAGCGCTTTTGGAAGTGGCGCGAATTAGTCAGGAAAAAGACGAAAAAGATAAAGAAATTAAGATGGTTTTGACTAAGGATAAAAATCAGGTGGTTTTCTCATTGCCGGGAGTCGATTATTCCAGTCGGTTGATTGATGGTGAATTTCCTGACTTTGAGAGAATTATTCCTGAATCAAGCAAGATTAAGGCTGAATTTGATCGGGAAGAGTTCTTTCGAGCGGTGAAAACAGCCGCAATTTTTGCTCGGGAACAAGCGAATGTGGTGAAACTCAAACTCGAAGAAGGGAAGATGACTGTCTCTGCGGAAAGCCCCCAAGTCGGCGGTAATGAAACCGAGGTTGAGGCGAAAATCAGCGGCGGCAAACTGGAGATTGCCTTTAATTGTCGTTTTCTTCTGGATTTACTCGGAGCCACTTCAGCAGAAGAAATGATTTTAGAAGCTTCAGAAGCACTCAGTCCGGGTGTTTTCCGACTCAAAGGAGACTCTTCTTTTTTTCACCTGATTATGCCGGTGAGAATTCAGGCTTAGGGTAGTTCCGGCAGCTCAAAGAACTCACGAGGAACTTCAAGATTTTCTTGAATTTGGGTGCCAAACTTAATAGCCGGTAAATAGGCAATAATTTCGGTTTTTTCGCCATTTTCAAGAGTACCTTGACCGGAAAGAATATAGATTGGTTGAATGATGGGATTTTTGTCCGGGTCTTGATAATAAGCGAGAGTAATTTGATTGAATTCAGCTTGGGTGATTTCTGGTGGGCCGACACTTTTTTGAAAAGTGCCGAAATAAACAATTCTTCCTTCCGATAAAAGCATTGTTTCCACCTCTTCTTCTGTTTTTAAATCATAAGTTTCTAAACCCTCAATACCAGAAAAATAGACTTGGTATTGAAAGCGAACGATTTCTTTCTTTTTGTTGAGAACCAAAGAAATTAGAGGTTCAGTCGGATTAAGACCGACAAGTTGATATTGGCCGATAGCCGGGTTAGCGCCCATCTTAATAAAATCAGCTTCCTCCGACGCGGAGGTTGGTGGGAATTTATAACCCCCTGTTAGATATTTTCCTTTTTGCCATTTAAGCTCAAAACCAGGTTTTAAATCTAACTTGGAGAGAAGGTCTTCAAGAGTAGTTTTTGCGGCTTCTGGAGAAGGAAGAATGTTTTGGGTGAGAGATTGAGTTTCGTAAAGGTTAAGATCATATTCAATCTCATGGGCATCAAGACCAACAGAGAAAGAAGCTTTTTCCGAGCTCCAGATGAAGAAAGTGCCGAGGAAAACATCCTCCGCTTCTTGAGGAGAACCAGAAAAACTAAACTCCTGAGCGATTTTTTGGGCTTTGTCCGAAGTCAGTTCAACTTCCTGGCCTTGATAGATTTTTAATCGAGAAGGAAAAGAAAAATCGGAAAGATTGGTTTTAAAGCTAGTAGGAATGGTAGTACCTGAAATCTTGGGCTGACTTAAAGTAATTAAAGAAGGAGGAGTGGGTTGAGGCTTAAGAGAAGGCCGTTCCCCCTGAATGATTCGGAAAATGAGCAGGCTACTAGCCACCATTGCCAAAACAATAAATATCCAATAGCGTTTAAAAAACTGAATGAATTTTTTTATCACCTCTTTTAATTTTACCATTGTGAATAAGGTTTAGTACATTCAGTTCTTCCTACACAACCTTTAAAAATATCGTCTAAGCCTGAGTTAGTACCAATATAAGGCCAAGCCATCTCCAAATCGTTCAAAAATTCATAGTGGAGATGGTCTCCGGCGCCTGGATAACCATAGGTTGTTCCGCTTGTGCCAATGGGAGTACCTCGCGAGGTTTGATCACCAGGCCGAACAGATATAGTCTTTAGGTGGGTGTAAGCAGAGATAAATGTTTCACCATTACATTTTCCTTGAATTAAGACAGTGGGATCTTCCCAGCCATTAGGCTCAATAACTACACCTTCGTGAGTAGCATTGACGATTGTTCCTTTAGGAACACCAATATCAATTGCTTCTTTTCCAGCATGAGAGTCGTTCGTATTTGGTCCTTGGGTGATGGAGCCATGCTCAGTTGGCCAGCCTTCAGGGCAATCTTCAGGGGGATTGCCGATTTTAATACATTGAGTGTCAAAAGCCATTTCGCCTGTTGGTCCACCTTCAATGTTAGCGATTACTGTGACTGTATTGCAAAGTCGACAATCCTTGAAGGAATCATCAATGTCAAGAGAATATTTTGCCTCCCAACTATTTGGCCCTTTAGAGTTGAGGGGAAGATTAATTCTTTCCTCAAATTGAGGATTGGATCCTAGCTGGCAAGTTACGCTTCTTTCATCAATAGCGCTAGTGATATTTATAGTTTGTTTAGCGTTGACAGTTACAGTATAGTTGGCCGTTGCAGGCAAATCCTTATTTTCGATTTTATATTGACCTTCTACCATTTTAATTTTTTCATTCTGAGCTATAGTTTTTTCTACCTCTAAATACTCCGAAACTCTTTCTGTTGGTGCCGCCGGAATAATAAAGGCGCTGGCAGTGAGGAAGACTATAAAAAGAGTCAGAAAAAATAAACCGAGGATAATACCGATGACCATAGAGGCAACGGGCGCGCCTAAGGGAGTAGTAAAAAAGGCGGTGAGAATGGCGACCGTGGCGGCAGAGGCACCACTCAAAATCCCGCCAGCGCCAGCGGCTAGACCAATGCCGCTTAGAGTGGCAAAGAAAGCGCCGCCGACCATACCTATTGTGCCTGGAACGCCTATAAAAAAAATACCGCTGATAGCCCCCATACTTAAGGCGAATTCCGGCCTGGTGAATAACTGCTTGAATTTACTAAGAAGGTCTTTAGCTTTGTCAATGACAAAACCAACTGCCAGACCGATAGCCGTGCCTAAGGGTCCGTCGATGGCTGTCCCGAGAGCCGTGGTTAATCCTTTAATCCCGAGCCTGGTGAGAATGGTCGTCCCGAATTTAATCAGACTCTGGGTGGCTCCCTTACTAATAATGCCTCTGATTCCTGATTTAATTCCCTGACCGATCGCGGTTTGGCCTAAGCGGGCAAAGATTGGCTGAAGAGTCTTTCGAGCAATAAAACTTCTGAAGTCCGCGAATTTTTGCAGAGGCACCGAGCGGAGAACGCTGATGCCTGGGTACTCCACGAACTGACGATAATAACCAATCTGTTCACCAAAACTGATTATTTTTTGACCAAATCCAGAAATCGGCTTAGTCCGAGGCAAAAAATACTCTCTTTGACCCACCTCAATTTTGGGTTGAATTAAGCCGGCTTCCCGGTTGAAGCGGAGATATTGCTGGTAGAATCTCGCCAAAAGGGAACGTTGTTCAAGCATCGCCATTTTCCCGATTTGATTGTCAATATATTGGACGCTGGGGTCGGTTGGGCTTAACCCGAGGGTGACGGTTAAATGGGCCCTGAATTGTTTGAGGTCTGTTTTGGTTAAGCCGGTGAAAAAACTAAAGATTTTATTTTTGGTTCTAAACCTGGAAGATTCATAAAGTTGCCATTCTAAAGCGACAATCTTTTGAGAGTTGGCGTGAGGGTCAGCCCGAAGATTTTTAATTTCTTGAAGCAGAAATTCTTCGTTATCTAGACTGGCTTTACCAACAACTTCTGTTGTTTTGGCAATGGGGAAAAGAGCCACTTTTTGCAGAAATAATTGGGGATGGCGAATTGCATTCATAATTGAAACTGGTCCACCGGTGGTGGGCATCTTTTCTCTTAAGGGCCGGGGGAGGACAAAACCAGTTTGATTCAACTCTTTGATGGTGGCGGTTGTTTCCGTACTCCAGCTAAGATTTCTGAGATTGGCTTTAATTAATTGAGCTACATTTGGTGGCAGACTTGATTCGGCGGCGACCAATTGCTCGGGTAAATCAGCGGTTTCGATAACGTGTTGGGTGACTTTTTGAAGGACTTGAGGAGAAAGATCGTCGGGGAGAATGGTTTCCAAATAGGCAGCAGTCAGTTCGTTTTCAATTACCCTTGAAAGTTTTTTAACAACTTCAGCATCTCGAGCTAAACTGCCTGGGAGACTAGCTTTGACCATTACTTGAGCTTTTCGAGAGATGTCTTCCTGGGCTTGGGCAATGTTAGTGGCTTTCAGCTGTTCTTGTCTTTTAATGAAGGCTTCTACCTTATTTCTGGCTTCTAGGCGGGTTCTTTCGATTTCTCCATCATCGCCCAATTCCTCAGCCGCCTGGATGATTTCCTGAGGTACATTACCTTTTGCATTTAAATATTCTCGGAGATTAATTTTAAGAATCTTGTCGGTGACATAGGGGATATATCGGAAGTCTTCGATAAAGAGGGTCTTCCCTTGGTCATCAAGAATTGGACCAAAGAGGAAATCGATATGTTCAAGAAATTCTTCTTTGTTTAAACCAATAATTTTGGTTTTGGGATTGAGGCGAAGCTCTTCGAGCTTTTCTAGATACCAATAAAGTCTTGGATCATTGGGTTTCATGATGTGGCATTTCTTTAGGTGTGACTGGGGCAGGCGGCTCAGTTTGGTTCTGTTCTGGAGTTGGCGATGGTGTTTGGGTGACAGGAGCTGGTTTGGAGGAAGCAATTTTCTCTTCTTTGGCTTTTTGAATTTTGACCAATTCTTCAGGGTTGGTGGTGATTAATTGGTGCTCTTCGGGTGAAGCGATGACTTTAATGGCCACATGGTTGGCGCCGGCGAAGAACAAGCCTTCACCAATTTCGGAGGCTAAGAGGAGATGTTTTTCTCCTTCAGAGAGGTAAAAAGTTTGAGCGACCTTGTCGATTCCTGCGGGCGACTGCTTCATTAAAATTTGAATCGAGGAGTTAGTGACAATCGCCTTGCCATAGTCAGAGACCAAGAAATCCTCGACGTCTTGAGTAATCGTCGTTAAACCCAGCCAATATTTCCTGGCTCTTTTGGCAATGGAATAGAGGAAGGAAGCGCTGTCGCCATATTTCATTAAGTACCAAGCTTCATCGACCACCAAGATTCTCTTCTTCATGTCTCGCTTAATCCGGTTCCAGATGAAGTCGAGAATAATGAACATCGCAATCGGTCGTAGCGCCTCTTCGAGCTCTTTCAAAGAAAAAACAGTGAAGGGGTTGCGGATTTCCACGGTGGAGCGTTGGTCAAAAACACCGGCGAAACTGCCTTTAACAAATTTTTCTACCCGGTCCCCTAGTCCCTTAGCCTCTGGTTCTTCCATGCCGATTAAGGCTTTATAGAGGTCTTCCATTAGGGGTGGCTCGTTTTTCTGGGTGGCGGGATCAGGAGTAATCCCCTTCATTTTGTAAGTGAGGACGAGGGCGCGGTCAAGAGTGGCCTCTTCGCTCGCCGTCAATTGACCCATGATGACCTTGAATAAAGAGTGAAGAGAGAGAATTTTCAGCCCGAGTTCATTCTGACCCTCCTCAAAAACAGTGGAAAGATCAAAAGGATTGACTTTGGCGGGTGAGTCAAAACCAAAACTAATATATTCGCCGCCAACGGCTTCAGCTAAAGCCTGATATTCGGCTTCAGGATCAAGAACGAGAATTTCGGTACCGAACATTAAAGAGCGCAGGGCCTCAAGTTTGACCAGATAAGAATTATGGACAAACATACCGCCGAAACCAGCGAGGAAAACCTCGTTGTCAACCGTTAAATCATAAACATAAGGGTCTTTGTTCTTCATTTTTTCGATCTTGACAATCGGATCCCAGAACAGATCTGAATTTGCCAAAAATTTAAGGATCTCAATTTGTTTCTTTAAAGTTAGAAGTATAACCCTTTTTTCTTGATATCCTTGTTTAAGGAAGTCTTTAGTATTAACTAGCCTCTCATAGGCAGTATCGCCTTCTGGTCGTTGGGTAATGGTTGTCCAAAGGGAAATATCGAACTGGCGGAGTGAATCTCCCATTAAAGTGAAGGCGTGGTATATTTCTTCTTTCACTGTTGGTAGAGAATATTCAAACCCATTGACAGTTTTAAGAAGGCGGAAGACATTTTTAGCCCCAGGAGAAAACTTCCCTGTTTTCATTAGCTGCCATGAAGAACCAAGTTCTTTCCAGGCCTGAGCGTTGAGATCTTTATTTTTAGCAATTTTTTGGCAGGAAGTTTCGAGTTTTGGCAGAGCTTGGATACAACCAAAGCCATTATTGGGATACTCCTCAATTTCTTTTATTCTCTCTTCGAATTTGCTAATTAATTGTTTGAGTAGGCCAGGCGAGGGACGGAAAATATTTCTTTTCAGGGGAGAGAGTTGGTATGGACTAGGTATCTCTGAAGACGAATAAAGCTCTTGGTAGATTTCTTCAAAGATAGTTTCCAAACCAGGAATAACGTCAACATTAGTATTTTCCGCTTTCTTGGTGAGGATGAGGGCCTTTTTGTTTTTGCGCCCTGAAAGAAAGCCGATATTTTTAACGAATCTAGTTATGTCTTTGACGCCAGAAATGACTAGTCGGTAGTAGTAATCGCCTTGATGCTGGCTGTTGGTTGCCCGCTTGAACTGTTTTTTAATTCGGGCCACAATACCAAAATAAAGAAGCAAATAAACCAAGTCAGAAATGAGTTCTTTGGATTTAGAGGTGGCGCTGATATCGTGATTATTGACTGTTCCATCACCCTCGAAGTATCCTTTTAGAAATGAAGAAATTTCATTAAGACCCTGATTAAATAGTAGCGTCGGTAGCCTCTTAGTAGCGGCTCCGGTTCCCATGCCTAAAGCTCTAATTAATTCAACGAAGACGCGGGCACTGATAATGATGGCTGTTCTTGTTTCAAAGTAGGGGATGTTCAATTTTCGCAAACAGTTTTTAATATCTTCCCTTGTCTTAGGGGTTTGCTGGGAAATATGAATGAAGCTTGTTGTTAATCCGCCTTCGGCAACAAAATAGCCCAAGAGCCTGAAGAACTCTGGAGTAAGTTTTAGTTCGAGAGGTAAACTGGCGCGTTTTTTGAACTTCATTGAACCAAGGAGAGCCCCCTTTAATAAAGGGTTAGTCATTTTAAGGTCGAGATGTTCCAGAATTTTGGTAAAGTAGGCTAGGGGAAGACAGCGGCCCTGAGTATAATTGTAAAGATAGCGGTCGTATTTAGGATCAAGGCGGGCTTTTCTTAGTTGGGGGTAATATTTTTTTATTAACTTAGCAGCCCCTTTAACATAAACTAAGTGGGAGCCTTTAAGAAGCTTAAGGAGATTAATAGTTTTTTGGTGGCTAATGGGGGCGGGCTCTGGAAGATGGCGCGGGAGAGGAAGATAATCCCCCTCTTGAACCATGTCGCTTCGAGAGGCCTGAACCTGGCCCTTCTTAAGGGTAATTAAGTTATGGTCGGCGGTGGTGCTAATCTGCCGACCCGAAGCGGTGGTGAAGCGATAAAGCTCTGGGGGGGCTTTTTTTCTAGCGGCAACTGTTACCTGAGCCCATTCTCCTTTAAGTTCCTTGTTGAAAGTGAAAATTTCAACTCCTGGTTTTATTACTCCTTCTAGCTCTTCGTCAATTTTTACAAAGCCTCGGCTTTCGATAAGGGATTCTATGAAGGAGCCAATTTCTATCTTTTTTACCGCCCCTCTTTCTTTAACCAAGACAGATTCATCTCCTTTGAGTGATTTACCCGCTCCGGATTTGGCAAAGATAACACTATTGGCATTTTCTAAAGTAAAACGATCAAAGATGACCAGGGAGCCATTGTGCTCATTGAGTCCATACATAATTCCCTCATTGGCGGTTAACTCACTCGAAGTAAAGGGGAAAGTGGTGGCTAAGGAGGTCGTATCCATGTTGCGGCTGATTTTCAGCTTGTCAACACAGAGAGGGAGAGTGGTTTTAAAGCCATCTTCCATTTGGAGAGTGGCGTGTTTAGCGACAATTAAGAGTGAGCCTAGGGTTGATTCTACCTGCTTGGAGACGCGGTCGAGTTCTTCCAGGCTGGTGGCCGGAATGGTGACATAAAGACCGAATTGGAAAAATCTCTCGGTGCCTTTCACTAATTGCTCTTGAAGGGCTCGGGCATCTTCAAGCTTGGCTTGGGTGGAGGGGTCAACAATTTTTCCTCTTTGAATATCAGTGGAAATTTCTGCCTCCATTTCCGCTATTTTTCGCCTCAAATCATCGAGGACTGATTTGCCTTCAATCGGATAGACGAACATCGAAATATCCATCGAGTGGTCGAAATTAATAAGAGGCGATAGCCAGTTGGCAGCCACAAAACGGGGATAGCCGGCGACAAAAAGTGTCCGGAAATAAGTGTTATTGATTTTCAGATGGTCAAAATCAACCTCGATGGCTGAAGGAGCAATGACATCAGGAACGGAAACCATGCCTTGGGCGAATTTGGTTAATTCTTCAGAGGGGGTTGTTTTGGGAGTTTGAGCTTCGCCATTAGGTTTTCCTCCCGCCCCTGGCGGGGTTTTTTTGCCAAAAGGTGAGGAAAAAGCTGGTAATTTAACTGGTAGGTTCATGGGATTGATTTTCTTCTGTTTTTCCGAGAGCGGGTTGAACTATGGGCGTGGTGTATTCCTGGCTGACCGCCAAGCGTTGACCTTCAACACCGGGATTATAGGTTTTGTAGAAAAGTTGGATTAATTCTTGAGTTTTCAGCTGTCTTGTTTTTAAGCCTAGGCGATTAAAAAGGCGAATGAGATGGTCTCGTTTGGGAACTAAAGCCATTTTTGCTTTTTCTAAAATATAGTCTTTTTCAAAAGGCAATCCGCTTTTCTTTTTGGGGTTAATGGCGGTCGTTAAAGTTTTCGCGACGCCCAATTCTAAGGCGGAAAAGGGGATAATTGCCAAGAATTCTTTGTCAAGAACGTTGTTCTTTTTGACAATGTCTTCAATAAAATGGCGATATTTTTGGATTTGTTCGTGGAGAAGCTTATTGGTTTGTTTTGCCAGTTCTAAATCAATAAGTTTTAGATAGGCGGTGACGTCCTTTCGTTGAGAGCGGATGACAATTTGGACGGGAAAGGTTAAAGAATTAAGGAGGGCGGCATAAGCATAGATGGTGGCGTCTTGTTCTTTTTCAGAAAGAAGGCCAAAATTAATGGCCGTGGTCAGAAGAATCAGACAACAAGAACCATCTTTCATTAGGACGAGGTCGTCTTTAATATCCTCAATTTCTAAATGTTCTTGAGTGCTGGCTCGAATAGGTATCTTAAGTGGGTCAATTGGCAACGGGTACCTCCTTCTTGGCTCTGATTTCGATGGGTGGGACAATTGTTCCTGACAGAGTTATTTTTATTAAATCGAATTGGTAGCCTTCTTTTTCGGTTTCGATTTCAAAGGTGCCATTTGGAAGAGGCGTGGCAATCATAAATTGCCCGAGCCGACTGCTTCTTAAAGCGCGGACCGGACTGCCTTCAACATCGCGAATCTCAATGATGGCGCCCTCGATGATGTTTCCTTCAGGTTCTAAAACCATGCCCACCAAGACATTGGGAAAGGTTGGGGTGTTGGGCATAGAAATCTCTTGAGAAAATTTAGCGGCCATGGCTGGTTTTTCCTCTCTTTTTCTCTTGATTGTCGGCACTATTTGGGGAGTAAATTGGGAAAGAATTTTCTCTTCCGGGGTTGGGGTAGGAAGAGTGGTTCTTTGACCAATAGAAACTCTCTCTTCTTCGACCACTAAAGGTCCATGGAGGCGGCGAACTCTGATACCGGCTGGCATTCCCACTTCAGGCAGGGGTTTGCTGATAGGGGTGATGGTAGTTGGCAGTTGAGTTGAGGTGAAAAGAGAGCCGAGCTGGGCTAATTGTTTTTCTTCCTCTTTATCTAAAGGCGTGGGTTGGCTGGGGAGAGTGGTCAAGTATTCGGTCAGTTTTTGTTTACCCGCCGCAACCTGGGGAGTAATCGGAGCGGCTTTTATTTGCGGCGTCGGTTTAAAAACCAAAAATTCAGGGGTTTTGGCTTTTTTTTGCCAAAGGAATTGGGTGGGGGAATAGACGGCTTTAAAGAAAGCCAGAAACCAGGTTTGGAGGGGTCTTTCTTGGAAGGGGACAAAAGCCATGAGAATGCCGCTGACGCCAAAGACAATGATTGCAGGCCATTTTAAATAGAAAGGAAGATTGGTGGCATAGAAGGCGAGAGCGATAAGACAGCCAACCACTACTTGAGCGAATTGCTTGAGGGTCATATCGCCAACAAGCCTAAATTCGTAAGATGATATTTGTGATGGGACCGGATGTTGCTCCATTGTTTAGAGTAAAAGGGCAAGAGAATAAAAGTGTAAAAATCTATTTACTACTTACCCCAAGCTTATTTCCTAACGACTGTTTGTATGAATAAAGTAACTTCATCACTTCAGTTAGTAAACCTTCAGCCTCTTTATGAATCTTAGAGTCTAGGTAACCAAGATCTAGTGAAATTTCTAGAAAAACTTTTAATTCAGTGGCAGAACCGATAGAGATAGTTAGAAAGCGTATATACTCTTTAGTTGATTCCCTTGAATACCCTTCTACGATATTAGCCATAATAGAAACTGCTGCGCGACGCATTTGGGAAACTAGCGAAAACTGTTCCTCGCGGGGATATTTTTTAGTGATTTTGTAGACTAGAATAACTAGCTGTTTAGCTTTTTGGAAAACGGTTAATTTTTGATAGCTTATTTTTGTCATGGGCAGATTTAATTAAATTTCTACTCTCCCGCTCTTTTACTCTTCTATTCTAAATGGATTCGGAATCCAATTCAACCCGTTCAAAATGGGTCAGATTACAAGCAAAATAGGGCAAAAAACCAGTGACCAGTGATTAGTGATTAGTGACTAGTAATTTTTCCCTATGTTCTTTGCCCGCCCGCCAAAACCTTGAGCGTAGCCGAAGGGGCAAAGGAGGGTTCTTTGTTCATTATTCTACTTTCGCCGTGCTATAATATTGCTATATGGGAGAAACAGAGGGAGGACAACCAATAAAAGAATTCTATGTTGCCACCATAACAGGAGGGGAAAAGAAACACGCGGTGCCACAAGCGGAGGAAAAAGAAAAATCTACAGAGAGAGGGCCAAGTTGGCTCAAGGTTGACCCCAGCAAAATTACGCATAATGAATTAAGGAAACTTATTATTGCTGACAGTAAAACTCCAGTTAGTATGCTCGATAGCGAAGAACTTAGGCGAATGCATCATCAAATAGCTCTTCTTGAAGAAGCTCCAGACAACGAAACGAGCTATGCTTTAGCGGCAATCGAAGATTATTTCGACGCCCATTTTACTTCAGAAGAATATATGACAGAGAGAATTCCACCGCCAGAGACGGCGGAGGAATGGGTTAAAACAATGGTAGAGCGGACCTTTGCCTTAATAGATCAGGGAGTCACCGAAGAGAAAAACTTTGAAGAGATGTTTGATGAGTATCAAGCCCTAAGGAGGTTAGTCAAAAGAGATTGCCCAGAAAAGATGGGTTCTAGTTTGGATCAAATGGGGGATGACGAGGAAACAAAAGAAAGAAATAAAAAGCTGGGAGAATATTTAAAAGGTGAATATCCTGACGGGATTTATCTCAAAGAAAGACTAGAGCTTTTTTTGGAGGCAACCAGAAGGATTCATAAAAGATATCGAGAGGTTATTAAGGCTGATGGCTCTTTAGCCGGCTTAAAGGTGATAAAGGTAAGTGAGGGTTTTTCTGCGGATATTGTTACCCAACTAACAGAGCTCAGGCCAATTGATTGGTATGTTTTAACTCATCTTGATGATTTGTTTCCAGAAGGAGGCACTGACAGGGAGCTCAGAATTGGGATTGAAAAAGCCTGGTATGTTTGGCAAGGCATTGGTTCCCATCCTTATGAAAAAGACCCCGAGACTGATAAATGGGAGGAAAAAACAATAAAAATCAACGGTCTGGAGCTTCCTTATGCCTTAAAAGATTATTATCGAGACGAGAGCGTGGCGAGAAGGATTAGAGATGAGATTGGTAATTTTGTCGGTCGGCGGTCCGAACAGTTGACCCATATGTTTTTAACTGTCGGCTTGACTTATGATATGTGGGACAGAAAAAGATGGCAGGTACAGACTGTAGGCGAAGCTAGGGATTTGATGCATTTTGAGTGGAAGAGAATTAACCGGCTTCGTAATGAGCGAACTGGAGAAGGACCTGAGTGGACAGTTGGTCTTTTTTGGGCAGAGGAGGAGGAGCAAACCAAAGCTTTCAAAATTTTGGGTTTAACTGAAGAAGAACTAAAAGACAAAAATCCCAAATTATGGGAAACAATTAAGAGAATTAAAGAGCATTTGGCAGAAAATAAAGAACGAGCTCTATTTGTAAATTCTAGAGCCTATCCCACAACAGGAGAACTTATTGGTGATTATTGGCATACCGCCTTTCACGAGGCTCCTAACGTATTTCCACCAGAAGAAAAAGAAGAAACGGGAAAAGAAGGAACACGAAGAAAGCTCTATGCGGAATACCGTTGTCCCAGAAAAGTCCCTTGGTTAGAATTAAGCTCAATCGAGGCTAGGAGCTATGCTTCTTATTTTGGTTACTCACTGGCTGTGGCGAAAGGATTGCGAGACTTAACTATGGAAACCGGTTATGATAAACCGGAAGATTTAATGAATGTCAGATTTTGGCGAACCGTTAATGACATGACCCATAGGCTTAATGATTATTGCCCTTGGCTTTTAGGTAAAAATCGAGACATAAAAGGTAAATGGATGAGTGAGGGTGAGAGAGAAGAGGTTCGTCGACAGATAACTATGATAATGAGAAGATTGATTACTGAGGGTATCCTTTATACTGGTTCCTATTTGGCCAGTTCAAAGCCCGATCTTCCTTTGGCAAAAGGAAAATGGAGTCGAGAAGAAGTTTGGGGAAGGAAAGCTTTTTTAGTCGTTGGAGTTCATGGGGGAATAATGGGAGCGATTGAGTCAAGTGGAGGACTTGATGACGAAAACCTTGCTGAGTTGAGACGAGTTGTGGGAAATATCTTTAATTTCCACACGAAAGGGCGATGAATCTTCAGTAATTTTAAGGGTTATATAAAATCTCTAAGGAATTTGGGATTTTATTCTTTAGGTACTCCGTATCCCATATCAGGACCCCCAGTTCCAAATTTACGAGACGGTGGTTTAGTACCTCTTGTTTCCCATCGGGTTTTTGCTTCTCCCAAAAAGCCAGTGACTACAGGTCCAAGATCTGTTGCTATCGTTTGGCCTACTCCCCTTTCAACCCCCGCTTTAGCAACGCCAAACGGATACATCGCTGGCCCAAAAGCTTGGCCGATGGCTGTTCCGTATTCAAAAGGTTTTCCAGAGAGGAAGGATTGGATAATGTCAGCTGCTTTTGGAGCGAGAAGAAGAATGACGAGGCTGATGATGGAGACAAAGATAGCGCCAAAAAACACATCTGCCGTATTGGTAACAATGACATTTTGGACTTCTGAAACAGCCCCAGCCGGGTCACTGCCGCCTAAAAATGTCCCAAAAGCTTGATTAAACCACTGATGCCAAGTAGAGACAGTCAAGTAGCCAGCCAGAAAAACCATGGCTAAAACGGTTGGTAGAACGGCTAAGTTTGCGAGGATATTTCTAAACCAGCTAGAAATAGCATTACTACCCGGTAAGGCGCCGATAAGAATGATAAAGGGTGAGAAAATCAGGCTCAAAACGACCATGGCGTAAGCTTTCAAAAGTGTCCACAAAAGCTTGATAAGGGCGATAAAAAAAACAATGACTAATAAAAGTACAGCTAAGATAGCGCCGACCACAGCCATTGGAGCAGAAAAGGAACCACCACTGGCAACTAAGCCCACAACGGTGCCTATACCAGCGCCTAACAAGGCGAAAATCAGTATAAAAAATAGAATTGGGGGTACTCCGACAAGGAAGATTGTTTGGAAAAGATTGCGCGCATCAGTAAAATTAGTCGCGGGGATTCTATCTCTGAGGGCGACGGGAATATCAGGGAGGCCTTTAAAGGTAAAAATTATTAAATTACTGACGATCATCATGATGTCGACCATGAAGCCAACAATAGCGTAGGAAAAAGTAATTAATAACAGGGCGATAATGAGTTTTGGCAGGGCGCTTTCGATTGTAACCACGGCTTGAGGCGAGATTTTAATTCTAAACATGATGGCGAAACCAATGAAGACAAAGATAATGACGAACAAGCCGTAGCTTAAATCTCGGAATTTTGCCCAAATTGATAAGTAGGGACGCATTTCTTCAAAACCAACTCCTTGGCCTTGGGCGTAAGTGGGAGAAACGATATCTAATTTTTGGCCCATGTAGGCCAAATAATCGACCCCCGAAGCAGGTGGATTGGCGTAAATTCCGGCGATTAAACTACCAACAACATCAATCATCCCCGTTCCGCTTCCTTGAGAAGAAGAACAGGAGAAACAATGAAATAAAGCGATGATTGAACTTATCGTTGCCTTGATGGTTTCAAAGACAAAGCTTTGGAGATTCATTTCGTCTGTATAGAAAACCGCATTCTCAAAACTTAGGTGGTAGCTAGGCATTCCCTTGGTTGAATAGGCAAGGAGGGGTTTAGCTACTAAGAAGGAGAATAAGCAACAAACTAATAATAGAAGAGCGATTTTGCGCTTAGAGAGAATTTTTTTTAAAATCTTGGGCAGCATGGTTTCGTTATACGTGATAAGCAATACGTGATACGCAATAAGTAATTGATAATTAGTAATTTGAGATTAACACTGAATTAATTTATTTTCAAGTCCAGCCTTATTGTTCTACATACGGCATCAGGACTTTGGTTGTCACCCATTCTTTCGCTTTTTGAATACCACCAAGATAGGGATAGTAAAAATTTCCCTCATGAGGCTCATATGCCTTTCCCGTCCACGAATACTGTATTTTGCTTTTAGCATCTAAATCTTCAAATTCAGCGATTCCGAAAGGCCTAAAGATATTAAAGATGCCTCGGTTGATTTCGGCGGTATTGTTCCAAATCTCTCCGAGATAGGGGTGGGAGAGGGCAACTCCGATTTCTCGATTGACGCCTCTTGTTTCTTCAGTATTACACTCAGGATTACAAAGACAAGGAATAGTGGCTAAGGCATTATTACAGCAGGTTATATCGTATTCACACCCTGAGGGGTATTCATCAAATATGTCAACCGCCTTTAAATCAATATTAATTTGGTTGCAACAGAGTTCATCATTAGGATTAGTGTCAGTAATGGCGGTCAGCTCACATTTATTAACTGGGAGAGCTGGAGGTAAGCCACAGGCAGGAGCGGGAGGTGCTTCTCCTTCAATAATACAACCATTTTCGGTAAATTGTATAGGAATAGCCCCGCCCAGCTCGGTATTCGGAGCCCAAGGACTACCAGGCGGTCCGTTTACTCCGTGGGCTTTGACATAATAGATTACATTTACGCTTCCCCCCGGCTGTGAGATTACAGGAAAAGGCGTGACTACTAGCCCACCACATAAGGTTTCATTTGGACATGTATGTTGCCAGTATGTGGGGTATTGAATTTCTACATTAATATCTCGACAAGAGTGGCCAGAGGGAAGAGAGAAACTAACTGTTAGACTAACGGTGTATTTATTTCCTTCTCTTGTACAGCTACCGCGGGTGGAGAAACTTGGTTCTCCATAACCTTGAGCTATAAGTGTTTTTTCTCCTAAAACTTCTTCTTTGGTAGAGCCAGCGACGAGGGGTTGAGGCGATTCAGAAGAAGCTAAAATCAGTGTGGTCTCTTTTTGGCTTGTTAGTCCTCCTTCTGTTGTAGGAAGGAGGATGTTTTGGACTTCTTGACTTGATTCATAAAGTCGGGCCACATGGGGGACCCTTTCGATTTGAGCATCAGGATTAAGGATAGTGAAAGTGTCTTCAGGTTTAGAGCCTAGATAAGGATAAATCCCACCAGGCGTATCTTCACGAGAAACCATGGGTACGGCTTCCCAAACTCTTCCCCACTCTGAGTCTTTCCATGCCCGCCACTTCTCAACATAATTTTCTTCATCTGGCTCGGGGGGAAAGTTGCCATCAATTTCAGTTAGAGTCTTTTCCACCCCATCAATTTTACCTTCAGTCTGGATTTTAAACAGGTTCCCCAAGGGACCAAGCGGGGTTATGAGGGCGTTAAAGGCATCAATAGCACCCTCAGCAATAGTTAGTTTGGCGTCATCGATTCCCGGTGTAAAATTATAAAGGCAATAATGAGAAATATTGGCCAAGAAGGAGAAGAGACTAGAGAAATTTGTCTCAGTTTCTCCGGCAATACTTCTAGTAAAACCAATGGCAGCGTCACCCAAAAAGGGCAAATCCCAGCACAAGCGGGATTTGTAAGCCACGTTGTAATTATGAATGTTGCCTTCTTCAAGAGTGCTGCTTGCCTCTTGGGCCCTTTGAACCATCTCCTTCTTAAGCTCATCTTGATATTCCATTGGCGTTAACTTGCGTAACACTCCTTGATAATTAGGCAAAAGGGTAGTGTTGGTTCCATGATAGATAGTTTTACCGACTTTTTGGACATCATAGCTCCGATAATATTCATGTGTACCATCGAAATAGTCAGCTAAATATTTCTGTTCATCTTCTCTTTTATTTATATCATCCTCTCTTTTTTTCCCCACAAAAGGAATGGTAGTTTGGGTGGGATCGATAGTGATTTTTCCCTCCCAAGGAGTTCTCTTCCAGTCATTTCCTTCACAATCAAAATCTTTCTCATGCCATTTCCAGGAAACCGTATCAAAAACCGTAAAACTGGTGGCGCAAGAAGGGCAAAAGTCACTAGTAGCATTACAAAGATCGCAATTTTGGTTGTAGTAAGGTCGAGAATCTCTCTCGCCTGTTAATTGGGGCCTACAGGTAGGGGAACCGGGTCTAGACGGAGGGGTTGGATAGACACAGGTGCAAGCCCCAGTTTGCTCAGAACCAAACTGTTTTATTAAGCCCTCACAGCACTCTTTATTGATGCAAGATTCGTAATATCCAGCGCAATCTGGAGAAGGACCGGGGCCAGGAGGGGGGTAGGGAGTAGTGTTTTCTCCAAGGACAATAGTCACTACGGCAGAAGAATTTGAGGGAGAAATTGTGGCTACGGCACTGCCTTGTTCGCCATTAGGACCAGTGGCGATTAGAGTGTAGCTAATATCGCTGCTGTCTGGAAGCTTATTATAAGGAACAGACATTGAAAATTGACCACTACTATCAGAGGTTGCGGTAGGAGGTTGATCAGTGGGATAGCCAGGTATAGTGGCTATAACCGTTGCACCTGCGACTGGATTGTCACTTTGGTCAACAACCGCTCCGCTTATGGTGTTAGGTTGAGCGAAGACGGGAAAAGGAAAAAACAACCCAATAACCCAATAAGCCAATAAGCCAACAAAAACAGAAAATAAGATTTTCTTCATATTCCAATCTTAAAGACAGTCACCTGAATGCCGGTGAAGTATTCGATGAAGTTGAGAATCAGCCAAATGCCGATGAGAAGAACTAAGCCAAGAAGGGCATAGGTGAGAGTGTTCTTCGCTGATTCCGTTGCTTTCGGATCGCCGCCAGAGGTGAGAAACTTGAAACCACCAATAACAAGGAGGACAAAAAGGACGACCACTGCCAACTCCACGACAACATTAAGGATTTTTTCAAAGACAATCTCGAAACCCTTAATGGTGGCGACACCGCCCTCTTCATAAGGAGAGCCCCATTGGGCAAAAACAGGATTGGGCAGGGACTTCATTTAATTAAAGTGTATTATAGCGAAGCTGAAGATGTCAATGGTGTTTTTGTGTTTCTGTGCCAATTTTTTTTGCGTTTTTCGCGTCAACGCAAAAAGCACTCCAACTTTCCACCTGTCCTCGGCATTCTTAAACAGGCTAATTCAAGTCGAGTGCTTTTTAGGTTCCCTGTAGGCTTGGAATGGTTAATTCAAAAATATTCACTCCAAACAAGGCTTCAAGTAAAGTGGCGATTGCCCAGGCAGAGAAAACAATGACTAAGCCAATTAGAGCGGCGGTAATTCTTCCCCGAGCGGATTCGGTGGCGGCTTTATCACCGCCTGAAGTCATCCACTGAATACCGCCAATAATCAATAAAAAGAAAAAAACCAAGGCAGCCACAATCATAACTAATTTGACCGCGCCCGAGATCATACCTTGGATTGTTAAGCTGTAAAGACCAGAAAAGAACGTTCCTTCATTTGTTGGTTTGAGATTAATTTGTTGGGCTAAAACAGGTACAGCTGAACCTGCCATCATCACTGCACTCAGCCAAAGGCTGGATAATGTTTTTTTTCCGCCCAAGGCGGATTTCATCTTATTTAACATTTTTGTATTCTTCACCTCCTTTTTACCCCGCGCAGCCCCGCCGTCGGTGCGAGCGTAGTGGGGTCTATTCTAAAAACAATCTTGAAATATCAATTTGAGTTAAATCAAAACCAAAAAATGTTTTGATTAATGTCAGTATAGCATAAACGGCAAAGACAATTATTAAACCAATTAGGGCCGCCGTCAGTTTCCCCTTGGCGGATTCGGTGGCGGCTTTATCACCGCCTGAAGTCATCCACTGAATACCGCCAATAATAAACATGAAGAAGAAAACTAAGACGGCAATCACGAAAATGAGAATGATTAAATTGTGAAGGAGGAGCTGAAGAAAGACCAAACCTGGATTTTCTTCGCTTAAGATGTCCAAAAGGGTTTCACTTAAAACTGGGTTAGTGATTGAAACTTGTCCAAATACTGGTAATTCCATAGGTTAACTCCAGGGACTGTAAATAAAAGGCCAAGGACCAAGGATTTTCAAACCGGTGAGGGCGCCGATCAAAGAGATAAAAAATATAGCGGCGATAATAATAACCATACCAATGACAGCATGGGTAATTCTTCCCGAGGCTTCTTGCATTTTGGTTTTATCCCCACCTGAAGCCATAATTTGGACAGCGCCAATCAAAAACTGAAAGACAAACCAAATTGCGGCAACGATGGTCAAAATGCCGACGATGGCCGAAAGAACTTTGAAAAAAAGATCTAAGGCGCCGAAAGGGGCAATCCCAAAAATTAAATCCACGGTTTCTCCACCAAGAGGACCGAGTCCTTCCAGTTTTCCTCCGAACCATTGTTTAGTCTGGGCTAATAAAACTCCACTCATTTTTTAAGGGCCATAAATAGCAGGAACTAAGATGGCTCTGGCATCGCCAAACAAAAGCCAACCGAAAATAGCGGCTAGGACAAAAGAGCCGGCAACGATTAAAAGACCTATCAAAGACTGCCAAATTTTTGAAGTCGCTTCACCGATTTTTTTTGAATCTCCTCCAGCTGACATAAATTGATAACCAGCGATAATCAGATTAAGAAAGGCAAAAAGACCGGCGAGGACGACAATCAGCTTAAGGAGAGCGTTGAAAAAGGGGATTAAACCCGGAACAGCTCCTTCTCCACTACCTATCCACTTACTAATACCCGGCGGTGGGCTGATTGGATTTGTGATGAGTTGAAAGATTGTCGTTATCATCAGATTCCTGGATTAAAAATATTCATCCCGGTAATGACTTCAATAATTCTAATTATCCAATAGGAAAGGAAAATAATCAAGAAGCCACCGAGGGCTGCAGCCACCGTCTTACCACCTTTAGCCGTTTGTTCAGGATTGCCGCCACCCGCACCCATAATCACCCCGAAACCGCCAAAAAGGAGAAGAAGGAAAAAGATAATCCCAGCCAAGACATAGGCATTAAAGATAAGGACATTAATCAGTGTGCCTAAATCAGGGAAGATACTGGCGATTCCTTGGTTGTTGAAGAACTTAAATTGTTCGCCAATATTGACCCCTTGAGCAAAGGCAGGATTAATTAATCGAGAGTAGAAGAGTAGAAGAGTAGAAGAGTAGAAAAAATATTTTAATTTCTTCACAAATTCAGTTTAGCAACCCTGGTTCCTAGTGTCAACTTTTACAAACGAGGGAAAAACTGTTAAACTAGCGACTTAATTGGTACATGGAAGCAAAAGATTATCTTCAGGATTATCTTAAAAAAACCCAGCCGATTCTAGATTCTTTTTTCGAGAACGAAGAGAAAAAAGCGGCTAAGATTTCTCCTATCACTGCCGAAATGATGAGAATTTACCGCAGTTTTATGGGCGGAAAGAATATCCGGGGCAGTTTAACTAAATTAGGTTATGAATGTTTCGGTGGCAAAAATGAAAAAGCAATCCTAGAAGCTTCTTTGATGGTTGAGATTGCCCATGCCTTTGCGTTGATACATGATGATATTATGGACCAAGATTCTCTAAGGCGAGGTCAACCAACCATCCATGTCCAATATGAAAATCTTCACCAACAGCGCTATCGAGAAGGAGAGCCTCATCATTATGGTTTCTGTATGGCTTTGAATTTAGGTGACGTAGGTTTTATCCTCTCCCATCTTCTTTTAGCAGAGAGTGATTTTTCCGCAGAAATAAAAACCAGGGTTTCACGGCGTTTCGACCAGGTTCTTTTAGACACCGTTTTCGGTCAGGCAATTGATGTTAGCTATGAACATTTAAATAAGGTGGCAGAAGAAGATATTTTGAGGGTTCACCACTACAAAACTGCGAACTATACCATTACCGGCCCCCTTCAATATGGAGCTCTGTTTGCCGGAGCTGGCGAAAATGAAATCAGGAAAATAGAGAAATACGGTCTGCCAGTTGGGATTGCCTTTCAGTTGAGAGATGATGAGCTTGGACTTTTTTCTGATGAAAAAACCTTGGGTAAGCCAATTGGTGGTGATGTTAAAGAAAATAAAAACACAATTCTTCATCTTAAAGCCTTGGAGTTGTCCAAAGGAAAGGATAGAGTCTTTCTTGAATCTGCTTATGGCAATAAAGATTTGACTGAGAAAGAACTTGAGAGAGTGAGAAAAATTACCCAAGAGACAGGCGCCTTGGAATATTCTCAGAAAATGGCTCGAGAATTGGTTGAGAAAGGAAAGAGGTTTATTCCTGAAGTGACTAGAAATTCCGAGCTTGCTGACACTTTAGTGAAAATGGCTGATTTCATGATCGAACGAAAAAGTTGAGTGAGAACATTAGCTCTAATTAAATTCGGTGGCAGCTTGATTACTGATAAAACAAAGCCGTTTACTGCTAGACCTAAAACAATTAAGCGACTTTGTTTGGAATTTACTCGGGCAAAAAGAAAAACGAATAAACTTTTTATTTTAGGTCATGGCGGAGGTTCTTTTCCTCATGTTCCCGCCACGAAATATAAAACAGCCGAGGGAATAATCAACGATAGAAGCTATCAGGGAATTGCTGTTGTTCAAGACACGGCCGCTCAGTTTAATAGGATCATTGTTGATCAATTTTTAAAGGCAGGCGAGAATGCTTTTGGTTTGCACCCTTCAAGCTTTATGATTGCTCAAAATGGCGAGATTAAAAAATCTTTTTTGGAACCTATCTTGAAACTCTTAGAATTTGGAATGCTGCCTGTGGTTTATGGCGATGTTGGCCTAGATTTGAAAAAGGGCTGCTGCATCCTTTCCAGCGAAAAAATTCTCAACCACCTCGCTTTAAAATTGAAACGAAAAGGTTATTTAATCGAGAGGATTGTCTTGGCAGGTATTACCGACGGAGTTTATGATTCAAAAGGAAAAACAATTAGAAAACTAACTCCAGAAAAATTTAAAAAATTAAAGAAGGAAATCGGGGCTTCTGATGGAATTGACGTTACCGGCGGAATGCTTCATAAAGTTAGTGAGGCGATGAAACTGGCAGAAAAGGGAATTGAGACATTGGTTATCAACGGTAAGGCTGAGGGGAACCTTAAAAAAGCGATTTTAGGTCAAAAAGTAAAAGGAACTATAATAAAATATTGATATGGATAAACAACAATTACTCCTAGTAGATGAAAATGATAAGTTTTTAGGCAAATATGCCCCTAAAATCAAATGTCACCTGGGCGATGGGCTTCACCATCGAGCCTTTACGATTATGATTTTGAATAAGAAAGACGAAGTTTTACTTCAGAAACGCAAACACAAGCTTTGGGATAATTTTTGGGACTTAACTAATAGTCATCCCCTTCACCGAGAAGACGGAACCGACGAAACTTACGAAGAAGCGGCTCAACGATGCTTAAAAAGAGAATGGGGAACCGAAATTCCAATGAAGAAACTCTTTGCCTTTAACTACTTTGCCAAATATAAAGATAATTTATGTGAGAATGAATACTGCATTTTTATGATTGGGAGATATGATGAGGAACCCGCCCCTAGCCTCGAGGTGGCTTATGGCTGTAAATGGATGCCTCTAAACAAACTCCTAAAAGACACCAGTCTCCATTCTCAAGAGTATACGCCCTGGTTGATTAAAGCCCTTGAGGAATTAGAAGCCCATAAAGAAATAGACTTTAAATATTTGAACCCCGCTGAGCGGGGTAAAGTGGTAAAATAGGGGGTCATTATGGCTGAAATCAAGCTCGATAAGAAAAGAATTCCCAAACATATCGGCATTATCATGGATGGTAATCGCCGTTGGGCAGCTCGGAGAGGTCTGACCGCCATGGAAGGACATGAAGCTGGAGTGAAAGCCTTAGTAAAGATTGTTGAACACTGTCTTGAGTTGGGCGTTGAGACTTTAACCATTTACGCTCTCTCAACCGAGAATTGGCGCAAGAGGGCGAGGAAAGAGGTTGAAGGTCTTTTTAACCTTTTGCTTCGGGCGGTGGAAGAAAAAAAGGAAGAATACAAAGAAAAGGGAGTGAGGGTGGCGGTGATTGGCGATTTTCAGGCTTTTCCCAGGAAAGTCGTCAAGGCGATTAGGGAGATGTTGGCGGTTGTTAAAACCCATGAGCGTTTGAAAGTCAATGTTGCCTTAAATTATGGCGGTCGGGACGAGATTCTTAGAGCCGTTAAAAAAATTGTCGAGCAGGACATTCCCGCCAAAAAAATCAATGAAGAAATGTTTGGTAAGTTTCTCTACACTAATGGTGAGCCTGATCCGGATTTGATGATTCGCACTGGTGGCCAAGAAAGATTGTCTAATTTTCTTCTTTGGCAACTCTCCTACAGTGAACTTTATTTTACCGATACCCTCTGGCCTGATTTCTCGCCTCGGAAATTAGACCAAGCGATAGCAGAATACCAAAAGCGCCAGCGCAGATTCGGAGGCGGAGCTTTTAAAACTTACGTCATTAAAAAATCTTAGGCAACCCAAAAACGACCTGAAGAATCTGGACGAGCCAGTAGGAAACAAAAATAATTAAGAAGCCAATTAAAGCATACATCACCTTATTTTTTCCTGATTCCACGCCTTTAGGATCACCAGCGGACATCATCAGCTGAAAACCGCCGACAATCAACATTAACAGTAAAGCTAAGCCGGCGAGGACGTAGATAAAAGGAATAAGGGCAGAAATGATTCCCTCGATTGAGAGCGAAGACCAAGCCCCTATTTTTCCTCCTCCCGGAAGGGAGTCTAAAAGAGAATCGAGATTGAGTTTTAAATCAACCCCGTTTTCCCCGGTTCCTCCATTTCCCCCTCCGTTTTCAGTTGGAGCGGCCAAAATCTTTTTTACCAAATTAAATCTATCCATTTTTATTGTCCAAAACCAGGAATTTGTAAAATTTCCACCCCAATTAATTTTAATAAGAAAATCGAAAAAATAATAAATAAAAGTCCGGTTAAGGCACTGGTAATGAGTTCACTCCCAGATTTCATTTTTTCCGGATTGCCGGAAGAAGTCATGATTTGGAAAGCGCCAAAAAGCATTAAGAGAAAGGCGATTCCTCCAGCCACACCTAAAGCTAGATTGAGGAGTTGTTGGATAAATCCCTGAAGATTGCGGGGGTCAATGTCACCAATCGCAGTTCGGATTGAACCCCCTTCTCCGTCACCGGGTCCTAGGGGCACAGCTTTCTGTTGGCAGGCATCTGTTCCGCAGCCACAACCAGGTGCACAGGGCTCGCTACCACAGTCGATATAGCTTGTTGGGTCTATGTATTCTGTTGTGTTATTGACGTTTTGGCAGGCCTTGTATCCATAATTCCAGACGTACTTATTCGGACAAACAGGACACTTATCTTGAGGAAAAGGTTCTGGTTCTGGCTGGGGGATTTTACAAATACAACTATAATCGCCGCCCGAGCTTGGATCACCTTCCCGGTGTGCTACGTAAGGGATGATACAGTTATCGACTGGAATTCCAGAAGTGTCCCAACCGCACGTATTCCTTTCAGGTGATGGAGGGGGAGGAACCTCCTCTGGATAAGCACAATCAAAGACATAAACTCCTCTTTCGTCCAGCCAATACATACTTACAATACAAGCTGGAGGGCTACATTCACCCACTGCTTTTTGACAATTAGGGTACTGGTCAACTGGACAGCTGGAATTTCGATTTTCGCATGAATCTCGAGCGTAAGATTTTTGACTTGCAAAGAATATAAAAACGAGAAAAAGTAAAGAAAAAGTAATGACCTTCTTCATTATTTCCAGTCTAGCACAGAAAACTCTTGCTAAGCAAGAGTTTCAAACCCTAAGCACCGCGTCAAACGCGGTAGCCACGTTCGACGTGGCACTAAATTCGAAATCCTAAATGGTTCGACTACGCTCACCATCTCTTCGAGCCTGAGCCTCAGAGCCGAAGGCCTGAGCTCGTCGAAGGACAAATCACAATGTTTTAAATCTCAATTATCAAAACCAAGTCTGACTTGGACAAAACGTTTAGAATTTGGAGAATTTGAATTTTGATATTATTTAGAATTTAGAATTTCGGATTTAGAAATTTAAGTTTCAGCTTCTATGTTATAATTTGAATCAGAAATGAAGGTTTCAAAACCGCTTTATTGTCTAATTATTATCTTTATTTTTTCTTCTCTTTTATTCTCTCGTTCTTTTACTCTAATCTCCGCTCGGGAATGCAACGAAGGTGACCCCCAACTCCAAGATATCTGTCTTCAATTAAATAAACTTGAAGCCGAGAAAGCCAGCCTCGAAAAAGCCACCGCTGGTGTTGAAAGCTCCCTGAAGAATCTTGAAGACAGGATTAATTTAATTCAAAAAGACATTAATGCCGCCAACACTAAGTTAAAGCAATTAGAGAATGAAATTCTTGACCGTGAGGTTGACCTCGAAGTCCAGAAGAAATTATTAGCGGCTAAAGTGAGAGATTATTATATCAGCAGTCATCAATTTTCCCCTCTCTTGATTTTTCTCGCCTCCGCTAATGCGGCGGAATTAACCCGAGAGCTTTTCTATCGCCAATCAGTCGCTGACCAAGATAAAAGAATCATCATCGAAATTGCCCAAGCCCTGGTTGACCTCAAGAATGACCAAGAAGATTTGGAAAACAGAAAAGCGAGTTTGGACAGATTACAGGCCGACTTGGATACCCAAGCCGCCCCCTTAAGAAAAGACCTCGAAGGCGCCAAGGCCTATGAGCAGCAGCTCTTTTCGAAAATCGCGGAATTGACGGCTAAACAACAAAGTTTATTGGCAGAAAAATTCGCCAGTATGCCGGTGCCGCTTTTAGCCTACACCTCATTAAAGGGTTGCTCGAGCGATATCGGCAAAGATTCTGGCTTTAGTCCTCGCTTTGGTTTTTTTAGTTATGGTGTTCCCAATAAAACCGGCTTAAATCAATACGGAGCCAAAGGACGAGCCGAAGCGGGCCAATCTGTTGAGCAAATATTACAGGCTTATTATCATAATTTCCAAATAGTGGATTACGGAACGGGTTTTAATATTACGGTTAACGGCACTAATGAGTATGGTCAGACTTTTAACAATGAGGCGATGAACATCGAAGAATATCTAAAACATCTTTATGAGATGCCAACAAGTTGGTCACAGAATGCCTTGCAGGCTCAAGTGATTGCGGCTCGATCTTATGCCTTAGCCAGGACCAATAACGGACAGAGCTCAATTCCACCAAATCAAAGCGGACAGGTAGTCAAAAAGGAATTGAATACTCCCGAATGGGTTAATGCTGTCACGTCAACAAGCGGGAAAGTGATGGTCCAAAATGGCAACCCAATTTCTGCTTGGTACTCTTCCACTCATGGAGGAGTGGTTTTGACCTCAGGGCAGATTGGTTGGAACGATACTCCTTGGACAAAACAAGCCATTGATACACCGTCGGGCGCCGCAGCTGGTTTTTCTGAATTGAACTCGAATGCCTATGATAAACAATCTCCTTGGTTCTTTTGTGATTGGGGTTATCGGGGAGAATATAACAACACCGCTTGGTTAAAAATGGAAGAGGTGGTGGATATTGTCAATGCCTATCTTCTATGGGAAAAAGATAATGGTACGATTGTTCACTTAAGCCAGACAGACAAACCAACAGGCGATACTTGGTCGGCCGAACAAGTTAAACAGGAAATTATCAATCGAGGCGGAACCCCCATAAGTTCTATCAACTCAATTGGTGTTGGCTGGGATGGTTCTGGAATTTCTAAAACGATCAGTGTTAATGGTAGGAATTTTGACGCCCAAAAATTTAAAAACTTGTTTAATTTAAGAGCGCCCGGCAACATTCAGATCAAACCAACTTGTACCCCCCCCGATTCTACCCTAAATTGTCCAAAAATGTACGCTCTTTATGATGTGGTGAGAGAATAATGATAAAATAGTTATTATGCCAGACCTATACGTTTCTAAACACGAAAAGCGCGAAAAAGAATCTCATCAAGAGGATAAAAAAAAGCCGAAGAAAGAAGTCAAGAAAACAGAAATTGACTTAGAGGAAACTTCGAGTTCAGTGGCTTCTTTTGCCACTAAACCGGCTGGGGTTCATTTCGAAACTCAGGCTGATGAAGAGGAGATTATGCTTTTATTGCGAAAGCATTGGATTACGAATTTTCCCTGGCTTATTGTAGGCATCCTTTTAATTCTCGCTCCTTTGGCTTTAAGGTGGTTTCCTCTTTTAAGCTTCTTGCCCACCAATTATCAATTAATGGCGGTCATTATTTGGTATTTGCTGACAACGATTATTATTTTCGAGCGCTTTTTAACTTGGTATTTCAACGCTAACATCATTACCGACGAGAGAATTATTGACATTGATTTCAGCAACCTGATTTATAAAGAAATTTCTGATGCAAAGATTGATAAAGTTCAGGATGTCACCTACAGGATGGGTGGCGCCATCCGAACTTTATTTCATTACGGCGATGTTTACATTCAAACCGCGGGAACCGAACCCAATTTTGAATTTTTAGCTGTCCCTAAACCTGAACAAGTGGTTAAAATTCTTAATCAGTTAAGAGAAGAGGAAGAAAGAGAATTTTTAGAAGGTCGAGTTAAATGAACAACCCAGATCTCAATCAAATTATTCAGTTTTTTTCCCAAATTCAATTTTGGGATATCGTCAAAGTTTTGGTCTCCCTTGCCCTTTTAATTTATGTTTTGGTCGCTTTGGTAGTTTTGAAACAAGTTAACATGATGGCTGATGTCCTTGATGGCCAAATGAACCCGGCTATTAAAGGAGTGGCTCTGTTCCATCTTTTAGGCGCGATTTTAGTTTTCTTGATTGCCCTGGTGGTTCTCTAACCAATTGAATGGAGAAATTAACTGTCAAAATTGCCAAGCTCGTCGGTACTCCTGACCAAAACTCCTGGTCACAAGTTCACAGTTTTATTCCTGAAGATGAAGAAAAAAGAAAAAAGAGAGGGATTCTTTTGGCGGTTTTCTCTTTTTCCAACGGTGAAGGCACGGAAGCGGTGGCCACTGGCCGGGAGCTGCTTTCCCGGTTTCATGAAGAATATTACGGAGAAACCGAGGCGAAAGTTTTTACCCGCTTAAAAGCCACCATTATTAAAATCGATGAAGAATTTACTCGACCTGAACGGAATCTGGAGATTGCCGCCTGTGTAATTATCGAAAATCTGGCTTATTTGGCCGTTAAAGGTAAAGGAAAGATTCTCCTTAAAAGAGACAGCGTTTTTCAGACTTTAGTCGAGGGTGAGGAAATAGATATCGAGACTGCCAGCGGCCAGGTTAAAGAAGGCGACTTAATGCTTCTAGGAACGAGTTTTTTGTTTCAAATTTTACCTGAAGGAAGATTAAAGGCCGCCCTGGCTAACGAAACGCCGGAAGAAGTGGTAGAGGCGATGGCACCAACCATTCTCGGTCAAAAAGAAATGGCTCGAGCTTCGTCACTGGTGGTGCTCATCCAAAAGGAAAAAGAAGAAGTCGAGCCCGAGCCAATCGCCGTCAAGACGGAAAAGCCGCCCCTTGTCCCCCTTAAATTTCAACCGCGAGCTTTTTTCAAGGGTATTGAAGAGAGGTTAAAACAGATACCTTTAAAACTACCAGGAGGAGTCAGCCGGCTCTATCTCCGCCAAAAGGAGAGAGAATTAAAACAGAAGAAGATGATTTTAACAGTGGCCGTGATTTTAATCATTCTCTTGGGGGTCAGCGTTGTTTTTGGCTCAAGAAGTCACGAGACGAATCAGAAAAAACAGAAATTTGAAGAGATCTCTTCCCAGATAGAGACCGCCATCCGAGAAGGAGAAGCCTTAAAGGAATTGAATCCGGTGAAAGCCAAAGAAACCCTTCTTCAAGCTCAAGGCTTGGTTAACGAATTAGAAGAATTGGCGGTGGAAAAAGAGAGATTGGCGGAGATAAAGAGTCGATTTGACCAAGCCCTAGCGACGGTTGTCAAGGAACATGAATTGACCGAGGTGCCTGTTTTCTATGATCTCAGTTTGGTTAGGGATCAGGGCCGAGGGGAAAAGATGGCTCTCTATCATGATCAAGGGGTGATTCTAGATCCTCAAGGGAAGAGGCTTTTTGGTTTTAAGTTCAGTCGGAAATCCATCGATGTTTTGGCTGGCGGCGATGATTTAGCCGGAGCTTCTTTGGTCACGATTTATAGTGACCGGGCTTATGTTTTAACCGAGAAAGGCATTTTGGAGATTGAGACAGAGAGTAAGAATACCAACCTGGTGATTGAAAAAGACGATGAATGGGGCAAGATTGTTGGCTTAGGGGCTTTTGGGAGCAACCTTTATCTTGTGGACCAAGAAGGTATGATTTGGCGTTATCCCAGTACCGAGTCGGGATTTGGCGCCAAACAAGAGTGGTTCGGCAGTGGGGTTTCGCCGGATTTATCAGCCGTGATTTCCATCGGCATTGACGGTTCGATTTGGCTTTTAATAGAAGGTGGTAAGATTCTTAAATTTACTCGAGGTGCTCCCGACGCTTTTGGCTATTCCGGCCTTGACAAAGAGACAGAGAAACCTCAAGCTATTTTTATTGATGAGGAAATAGAGAATCTTTATCTTCTGGATCAGGGCAATGCCCGGATTCTGGTTTTGGCGAAATCAGGTGAATATCGAGGTCAGTATCTTTGGCCAGGGATGAGCCAAGCAACGGACATAGTCGTCAGTGAAGCCGAGAAAAAGATTCTTCTTTTGGTCAATGATAAAGTCTATGTGATAGAAATAAGATAATAATCAAATTACAAGCACCAAATAACAAACAATAATTAAATTCAAAATCTCAATAATTAAATATCAAGGTATTAGCAGTTTGGAATTTAAAATTTAAAAATTTGGATTTGTTTGAAATTTGAGATTTGATGCTTGGTCATTAAGCTATGCGAGTTTCCAATAAACGAGCAAGGCATGATTATCAGCTTTCGGATAAGTTTGAGACAGGCATGGTTTTGACTGGAGCCGAAGTGAAGAGTGTTTTGGAGGGCAAAATCCACCTGGAAGAAGCCTATGCCAAGATTATTCAAAGCGAGCTGTTTTTGATTAACTGCCATATTCATCCTTACCGCTTTGCTGACACTAAAAATATTGATCCCCGCCGAACGAGAAAGCTCCTGGTTCATAAGAAAGAATTGGTTTCTTTAGCCTCAAAAATCAAGCAAAAAAATTTGACCTTAATCCCGGTTTCGTGCTATACTAAAGGTCGAAAAATCAAACTTAAGCTGGCCTTAGCCAAGGCGAAGAAAAAATTTGAAAAAAGGGAAGCGAAGAAGAGAAAAGATTTAGACAGAGAAGTTGAGAGGCAATTAGCTGGTTCCGAATAAGAGAATGGTAACACTGAAGCACTGAAGAAATTGAGACACTGAAAAGATTTTGTGCTTCATAAAAGTTTCAGTGTTTCCGTGTTTCTGGGGATGCGAGTTTCGACGGAATAGCCCTTTAAAAAACGCAAGTCGAGTTTGACCAAAACTCGGAAAACAGGGTCAAAAACACAAACGGCAACGATTTTGCTGTTAACTGCGCGATCGCTTAAAAGCTTTTCGTAGTTCGCTGGTAAGATTCTTTCCTGTTGGAGCCTTATCGGTGTGAACAAAGACAGGATGCAGAAAACCGAGGTTTGATTCACCTCGTTTTCTTAAGCGAAACGAATCTAGCCTTAATTTTCCTGTCAGTTGGATCAGGTTGAGGTGAAATTTAAAAATTGACTAAGCTTGTAGAAGTTTTTTAGAGAATATTTCGGATCCGGGCTCAATACCCGGCATCTCCACACGTCGCCCCGCCTCTGGCGGGGCTTTGCGTGGCACAGCCACCTTGACGTGTGTCCCGCGAAGCCTAGGGCGAAGTGGGGCACCACGTGTTAAAATTGTAACATGCTCCTTGACCTTATTTTTCCCAAAAAATGTCTTGGTTGTGGTAAAACAGGGGGTTATTTCTGCTCCTCTTGTTTGAATTTAGTTTCTTTAGAACCAAAACGAATCTGTCCTGTTTGTCAAAAGCCCTCTTTTGGTGGTCTGACTCATCCTCGCTGTCAAAGCCCCCAATCGCTTAATGGTCTAACTTCGACCTTCGCCTATAAGGGGGTGGTGAAGAAAGCAATTACGAAATTGAAATACAAGTTTGTTTCTGATTTATCTCAGGACTTAGTTGAGCTTTTTTTGAGTTTTTGTGGCGAAGATAAGTTTTTTAGTAATTTTTGTTTATCCCGTGGCGAAGCTTTGCGGGGCTCCCAAGAGAATCTCTTTTTTATGCCCGTTCCCCTTCATCCTTCGAGAAAACGCTGGCGAGGTTTCAATCAGGCTGAACTTTTAGGAAAGATGATAGCTTTCAATTTAGGAATTAAATTTTTACCTGAAGCCTTAAAAAGAGTCAAGAAAACCAAACCCCAAGTTAAGCTTAATAAAGAAGAGCGCAAGAAGAATATTCAAGGTGCCTTTGAATTAAACTCCAATTACCGGTCACTAGTTACTAATCACCAATTTATTCTTTTCGATGACGTCTGGACCAGCGGTGAAACCCTTAAAGAAGCAACTAGGGTTTTGAAAAGAAATGGAGTGAAAAAAGTTTGGGGCTTAACCATTGCGAGGTGAAATTAGGCTTGAATTTTGGTATAATCTATCTATCAGTTGATGGGTATTCATTCAGAGAAAACTGTTCAAAAAGCGAGAGAACTAAGAGAAAAGCACCTATCTTATAAGGAAATAGGGAAGAAGCTAGGAATACCCAGTTCTACTATTCGAAGATGGTGTTTTGGAATAAAAGCTGGTAAGGGGATTTCTCTATCAGAGATACGGAGGAACAAGAGAATACGCTGGGAGATTATAGATGAAGAAAGGAAATTTTTAAAGAACTTTGACATAAAAAAGATTGATAAACACCAAGCTGAGTTATTAGCTAGTATTTTGTATTGGTGTGAGGGATCGAAGTACCCCGGAGAAACACGGACGTGTTTTACTAGTAGTGATGAAAGAATGATAAAAGTTTTTATCTTTCTTTTAAGAAAAGGATTTAAGATTGATGAGGAAAAATTTCGTGTTCATCTCCAGATTCACAAGACTCAAGACCTTGAAAATTTAAGGGAATACTGGAGTGGACTTTTGGGGATTGCTGAAAGTCAGTTTATAAAGCCTACCGTTACCGCACCGACGGGAAATAGACACAGGAGAGGCTATAGAGGAGCGTGTACTTTGAGGTATAATGATTATCGGATTTTGCTTAAATTAACAACACTTTATGGGAAATTATCTTTAATGATTGGTTGAACTTGGAGGAGTCGCATAGTTGGTCAATTGCGCCGTCCTGCTAAGACGGAGTGTCGAAAGGCACACGTGGGTTCGAATCCCACCTCCTCCGCCACGTCGAACGTGGCTGACTTGTTTGACGAGTCGCCTTCCGATATATTCAACTCAAGCACGGTGGGATGCCGGAGTGGCCTAACGGGCTGGTCTTGAAAACCATGCGGTCCGCAAGGATTACGGGGGTTCGAATCCCTCTCCCACCGCCAGTTGGGAAATGTCTTTGTTGGCTCGCCCTCTGCGAGGGCTCGCCAGCCGATTTTAAGCGCAAATTGGAATTTTTTATCTTTCAAAATGAAGTTCGAGCCGATATTTTTTAGGAATGCTCGGATTTCTTGATTGTCGCTTTGCGACAAAAGAATTTTGGCTTGGCTACTGGCTAAAATCATTTCTTTCATCGGTTCGAGCCAATTATTTCCTTTTTGTTCAAAATCATTTATTTTCTGTTGAACATCCAGCTTCTCATTGAGAAGTTTTTGTTTTTTAAATTGATATTCTTCTGGTTCAATGCCTTTCCCGCCGATAAACAGATCAAGTAGATTTTCGGCTTTGACTTCAATCTCTGTTTTCTTGGTTTGGAGATTTTGAACAAAAACTTTCGTTTCTTCTTTCGCTTGTTCTCGTTCTTTGTCTATCTCGAAAAGCATATTTTCTACCCAATCGTCAGGCAATGAAACTTTTTGAATAATTTCTTTCATCTGTTCAACAAGATTCTCTTCTCGTAAATATTTTTCATTACAAGGTTGTTTTTTCTTGGTGCAACGATAATAGTGGTGTCCTTTTTGTTTTTCGGCGGTTATGAGGCAGTCGCAATTTCCGCATTTCATCAGCCCCGAAAAAGCAAATTCGTGTTTTCGTTTTCTTTTTTTCTTACCTCGGTTGCTCATTACTTGTTGAACAGAATCAAAAAGCTTCTTGGAAATAATTGGCTCGTGCGTTCCGTCATAAATCTCACCGTTGAAAGAAAATACACCGTAGTAAATTGGGTTTTGCAAAAGTCGCTGGACACAGGAAACGGAAAGAACATTGCCTTTATAGCTTCTTAGTCCCGCCTGATCCAAAACATTGGCAAGGGCTTTTAGTGTGTATTCACCTGTTGCATAAAGTTCAAATGCTTTTCTGACAAATGGTGCTTTTTCGCTATCAATATCAATAGCCCTTGTTTTTGGATTATTGGAATATCCAAGCGGGGCAAAGTTTGGCCAAATTCCTTTTCGCAGTTTTGCACGATGTCCTCGTTTGATATTTTCGCTTAAATTGTCGATGTAATACTTGCTTTGGCCAAAGGCAATGTTCATCATAAATTTCCCCTGTGGCGTGCTATCAAACCAAAATGTTGGAAATTTCAAATCTTTAATCTTTCCTGTGTCCAGCAAATAAATGATTTTGCCTCCGTCTATTGAATTTCTAGCCAGTCTGTCCGGATGCCAAGCCAAAATTCCTTGGGCTTCGCCCTTTTCAATCCGAGCAAGCATTTCGCCGAACACAGTTCGGCCAGGTTCTTTGGCAGTTTTTGCCTCGCAAAGCGAGGCGACGATTTCAAGTTTTTCTTTGGCGGCAAATTCTTTTAGCTCAGCAAGCTGAGCTTCAATACTTAAAACCTGTCTTTCTTCGCTGTCTGTTGATTTTCGAGTGTAGATAAAATATTTCATAGTTATTCCTTAAAATTAAAAATGAAAATTCGGGAAGCCCGCTTTTGGCCAGCCCCTTCGGGGCAAAGATAAAAAATTCCAATTTGCGCTTAAAATCGGCTGGCGAGCCCTCGCAGAGGGCGAGCCAACAAAGACATTTCCCAACTGGCGGTGTGCGTTTGAAAAGATTCGAACTGATTTCGCCCAAAATTTGTAGGGCGGGCGGAATTCCCCCCAGACCCCCCTTCCGCCCGCCGCACCTGTCCGCCTCTGGCGGAGAAGCGACCCTTTCGGATTGAAAAACTGCCAAAGAACCTGAAAAAATATCTGCTTGAACTTCATTTTGGGCCAAAAGCGGGCTTCCCTCATTTTTAATTGGACTGTTTTTATTTTATTTGTTATCATATTTATGAAGGGTTACATAAGCACCCATACTTATACTATCATACTTAGGAAACTATGAAAAGTCAAAATAATAATGAAACTATTGGAGATAAGATAAAACAGCTTAGAAATAAGCAGGGATTAACACAAGA
>JADDYB010000002.1_pt1 | contig 95754 bp, 93 predicted proteins | sample 8641941 | NCBI WGS metagenome assembly JADDYB01 (sample SAMN16275377, study PRJNA637457) | freshwater sediment metagenome | isolation source: Lake Kineret sediment | place: Israel: Lake Kineret | collected 2013
GTGTTTTATCAATTTAGCCTTTATCAATTCACGTAATCGTCTATTCATCGAATATACACTGATATTAATACCAAATTCAATATAACTCGTCCTCCCGTGTTCTCTCAAATAAAATAGTATATCCAACGTTCCCTTACACCCTAAAAATTCAAACAGTTTACGCTGTTCTTCAATGTTCATACTAACCTCCATAGGGGCAGAGGGTCTATATGACAAATGACCATACTGACTTTTCATAGACCCTCTGCTGAGGAGATCAGTCACGATTTAACTCCTCTTTATTCGGGGGGTGAATTCCTTTAGGGTCGAAAGGTTCTGTGCAATTGTGAGAGTCAACCTGGTGTTCCTCTTATGTCAGGATCAGGCTTCTTTTTCTCTTCTTTCTGTTTCTTCTTCTCCTTTGGCTTTTCATCCGTTTTGTCTACGATATCTTCTCCCATCGGACGACCTCCTTTCTTTGTTTTCTCATGTTACGTGTTTGTCACTTGTAAGGCTTGTGCAGCCGTACCCATAGATTTATAAGCTATGTGTATAAAGACGTTTCGGTGAAATTCGTGAGCTTGTACTCTCAAGAGGACATACGCCGACTGCAGCATTGTATATACCTCACCTTCCTCCATGACCCTCGAATGTATTATGATGATGGGTCCATGAAATGTAAAGCAGCGAAAAATACTTTCATGAAATATTGGAAGCTAGGATTATTAAATTTGGTCTTTTTTCCTCCACAAATACGTATAAAAATGTATAAAACAAGAAAAGAGTATATTTATTTGGTAGAATGCGATAACCCACATAAACTATACGAATACTACAGGAAGCACCCAGATGTGATCTATCTAGTTTTTACGCATGGGAAATTTAATCTTTTGATTCAGACAAAGAAACCCTTAGATATTGCTCCCAAAGGTACGCTATTGCAAGGGAGTAGGAGTAATTACGAGTATCCTGAAACACCCTATTGCAGTTTTGATAGTGCTTTGGACCGGATGGAAGCACTACTAAACAAAGAACATGAACCATCCAAAACTACAGTAACGTATCCTGATGAACCTAAATTAAAAGGAGCTAATTATGGATGGATGATATTTCCTCATCTTAAATATGATTTGCGTTCCAATTACACTTCAATTGTAAAAAAACTTGGTATTTCCTTCGGCCCCTTTTATAAGGGGTATGAATACTTATTATCTGTATCGACTGTTTTATTACCATACTATCCCTTTGGCTTTTTGAACTATTTACCGGAATTTATCGCTCTTGAAACTGATTATGAAAAATTAATAAGTGAGTTCTTCAGTTACCTACCGAGTCATGTATCTATGACGAGAGTGGATGATACGTTTCTCATCCATGCAAGCTGTCCATATATGAAAGAGAGACGATTCCATCTTCTCGTTTATCGTATGGTTGAGCTTGGCTATATTAGACGTTTCTGGACTGCAACACCCGTCTTTCACTGGACTCCCGACCCCTAATTAACCCGGACTTCCACCACCACGACCTCCATCTCCGAGAAGTTGATCATCTGGGTAAGTCAAGGGTTCAAAAGGCCAACCTTCTAGAAACATATCTTCACCTCATCCATGAGTGAATTATTACTACTATATATAGGTTTGGGAGAATATGCTCAAGAAAGATCGATTTTCGTGAGATCATTTTTTTATTCATTGTGGGAACTGATCTACCATTATTTTATGATCATATCTGAATATTGTGAATCTCACGAAAACTGTGCAAGAATTATTTACTTGCGGAACTACTGAATAAATAAAAGGTTGAGGAGAAGTTCGCAAACTGTGATGTCAACACCTCTTTACTCAATGACCAGTGAGAATTGAAGGGCTGCTCATGTATGCACATTTTTAAGGGTGGAATCCAATCCCTTTTTGTGGTCACTGTAGAAGAATTCACTGAAAAGGATGCAGAAGAGCTGGAAGAACTCTTCAAAAAGGTGTGGTCTGTGTCTTATGATTACCCTGCAGAGTGGAGAAAGAAACGACAGCTCAAAAAAGAGGAGATCACAAAGGAAATGAATTCTGGATACCACTTTTTTGGATCGAGAAATGAAAAAGGTGAAATAACAGGAGTTTATAAGTTACTGGTAACGGAAGAGGATTGTTTTGGTGAACACCAGTCCATACTCCCGGGTTATACAGGAAAAGGGATCGCCTCTGCCATGTACGAACAGTTCATCGCCTACGCAGAGGCTCACAAGTGCAAGAAGAACTACGTGAATATTCTCGATAAACACGAGACGTTAAAGCATTTGGTGGAGAAATTCGGGTTTTCCAAAGTTGGAGAGTTCGAGCAGGCGAAAGGGATGAAGGTCCAGAGATATGAGAGGGAGTGTCATGAATCAGGCTGATGTGAAGACAGCATTGTTGTGTTCGGGGGTTCATCTCCCGGAGGACGTGCGCACAGGACGAAAGGGGGGAGCAGGCCCTGCAGGAGGAAGATACATGGTGATAGGGAATTGCGTGGTGAATGCCCCTGTGTATGGGTTTGCATTGGAATCACCCTTTTCAGTGAAAAAAGAGGGGACCAGGTACATCTTAAATGAAGATTCATGTGAGGTAATACTTGTTGAAGACCCTCACTTTTACCAGTTGGAGACAGAGGATGGCACACCTTATAAGAAAATTGCTTTACTACACGGGTTAGACTGTCTGGCAACTACAGTCTATCAGAAATGCATTCGCTGGAGGAAGGAACCCTGTTCCTTTTGTGGGATTGAGCTCTCCTTGAAGTATGGGAGTACTGTTCTGAGAAAGACTCCTCAACAGCTTTTGGAAGTGGCACAGGCAGCCAAGAACGAGGGTGCAGCCCACGTGACGCTAACGACAGGAACGGTCAATGAGACAGATAAGGGGGCTTTCATTTTAGCTGAATCTGCTTCTGCTCTCAGGAGGACAGGGCTGCCTGTCCATGTGCAGGTAGAACCTGTGAAGAGGGAATGGCTGGAAACACTCAAAGATTCGGGAGCTGACACTATAGGGATACACATTGAAACAGTTGAGAAAGATTTGTTTAGAAAAATATGCCCTGGGAAAGATTTTTCTCAATTTGAAAGCGCATGGAAGGAATCATTAGAAATTTTTGGAGAGAATCAGGTCAGTTCTTACATACTGGTAGGATTGGGAGAAAAGGAGGAGAAGATGGATTCTCAAATTGAAAAAATGGTGAGAATGGGCGTGATCCCCTACGTGGTACCCTTCAGGCCGCTATCAGGGACGATGATGGAGAGGTGTGCGCCTCCCCCTTTTGACGTCGTCAGAAGATGTACCCTTTTTGCTGCCGAGAAAATGAAAGAATGTGGTGTTAACCCCTTCAAGAACAAAGCGGGATGTGTCAGGTGCGGGGCTTGCTCTTCTGTAAAAGATTACCTAGAAATGCTTTGAAGAGAGAAAGAGCTGCAGCACTGTGCGATAGAAGGAAAATGAAATCTAAGAAGAGCATAAACACGGGGAAGAGCACTGATTCTATATAATACTTTGTTTTCTCTCTGCAGTTTCCTATGAACATAGTAAAGGACTCAAATAAGAAGAAGAGAAACATCAGCTCAAAGGACTGATTGACGAGACAGAGAATCACCAGAGCTACATCTGCACACGCCACGAAATATCCGGTCAAAACCTTTCTCACAGACATTCTCCCTCCAAATAAAAGCTCCAGGTTACCCCGTGCCCATCGAAATCGCTGCTTGAGAAAAGCTCCCCACGTTACTGGCATTTCCGTGTACGCTCTGGCCTCCTGTTCATACCCGATAGCGTAGTTCTTCTTTACTGCCTGGGTCAGCTCCATGTCCTCCACCACAGAGGTACCATACTGCACCTGGGAAAAGATCTCCTTCTTGAATGCGCCGAGGGGACCTGGTACAATGTCTATGTCCTTGAAGTGCTGGGCTACTTTCCTGAACATGGCCACTCTCACGTGCTCTACGGCCTGGCACCTGCCCAAAAACCCTTTTGTGTTTGAAACCTGTACATTCCCTGCCACTGCATCATACCTTTCCAGGTTGCGGACTAATTTTTTGAGTGTATCCTTTTCTATGACTGTATCTGCATCCACCACCACAATATCCCCTTTGGCGTGCTCAATTCCAAAATTTAAGGCAGCTGCTTTCCCCGAGTGTGGTATGTGGTACACTTTTACAGTAATAAATGAGTCAACAACGTCTTTTGTCCTATCCGTAGAGCCATCGTCTACCACGATAACCTCTTTAGGTTCGTATTCAGAGGCCAAAATGGATAAAATGCATTTTTCTATGGTAGGTTCATCATTGTACACGGGAACAATCACCGTGATGAAGGGAGAGAATTCAGCCTTATTTTTCTTCAGACTCTCATACAAAAAGATCCCGAAGTAATATGAGTCGTAGAGGATAACAATCAAGAAGAGGAGATCAACAAAGAGGAACGGAATGGGGAACGTATGAATCAACTCTTGAGAGCACTCTGCAGTTTTTCAATGACAGCTGCAACCTCCTTTAGATGCGGGCGCCACACAGAATCACACTGTTTGAGGAAAGCTTCTTCGCTGTATTTCCGGCACAAAGAACGCCACTGGTCTAAAAGGGAGGTGGACCTCCTGAATAACGTGTTCAAGTGCCTCAGGAACGTGCCAGGGTCATCCACACACAAAAAGACCATCTTCGTAGAAGGGTTCTTGACATCGACCGTTAACTGGGCTAACCTCCCAAACACGTCAAAGAAAGGCACTCTCCCCAGTCCAATGGACACACTTTCTGTTAAGAAGTCCACAGCCGCAATATAGTATTTCAAAAACTCTGCATCGTTCCTGTTGAGTAATTCCTGGGACAACCCAATACTCATCTGCGCTTCCTCCAGCTTTTCTCTCATCACCTCTACCACGCACGTTCTATCTTTGTTCTGCAGTTTTTTGAGCACTGGCACAGCACAGAAAATCAGGAACTCCTCAACCTGGATCAAAAATTTCTTTTCAACGACAATCCTCTCGCTTTCGTACAACTCTTTGATCAGAGGGATAGTCAGAAGCCGAACTCCCTCATACACCATGTTGGATAACTGGGATTTCTGGCCAGCAGTCATCTCCAGATAATCGGGTATGAATTGGTTCAGGTCTTCCTCAATGTGATGTCTCGACAGAGATACAACTGTTTCATCCCTCAAGAAGAGGTAATCTCTGGAGTTAATAAAATAATCATACCGGAATGGAATGTTGGTCAAAGGGTGTTTTTCCTCCAGGTAATCCCGGACAAAACTGGTCAACTCATCAGAGGAGGCAAAATCCACCTTTCTGAATTCCTCTGCCACCCTGTCCAGGACATCAGATACTGCTCTCCAGCCCATATCCGTGAAGGTTAAAGACTCGAGAATGCTCCCAATGTGGAATGCATCTTTTCTGCCGTCAGGTTTTATGACATGGGGCACATTTTTATCAATTTTTTTGAGAAATGTAGTAAATTTATTGGAAGACCTCATCCGGGCTCTCGCAGCGACGCGTGTCGTTAAGGTGAGGGCTCTCTGTATGATGTCTCTCCCCTTTCTAGTCAGGGTGTAGTCTTCCCCCTTTTCGATCAACCCCTTACTGACGAGGGTTTCAATCCGGGAGAAAACAGCTTCGTGGTCTCCCATGTCTTCGTGAAGGTATTCAAATACCTTGCATTTGGTGGCTTTTCCCAAAACGTGGAATGCAAACAATATTAATAAATCCTCTTTTGCATAAGTGAGAACTTCTTTTATTTTGTGGTCTTTTATTCTCTCCACTATTCTTTGAAGCCTTCCCTTTCCAGACTGTAAGGCCTTGTGGATTCTGACTAATTGGCGGACCAACCGCTCGTTGCGCTCGAAATAAGCCCTCGAAGGCGTATAATCCTCCATGGGGACCATCCATACAGGAGATTCATCATCTCTTTGACCGAAAAGGTTTTTAATAGCGTAATCAGGAAAATGGAATCTCATTAACGAGCAGAGGAGTTCCTCTATCTTTCTTTCTGATGTCACATTTGATATGATGAGGAGTACCCGATTAGTTTCCCGGATCAGAGCCACGTAGTCTAATTCCATGCCGTTCGAGATCAAGGTGGTGGAGACGTCTTTGACAAATTCATCTACCTCATATTTTATCTGGTAAAACTCTTTTGGAAATTCACATGCCCATAAATGAGGATTATACCCCATTTCTTTCAATTCACCTGGTTCTCCAAAGAGGATCTTATCTTTTTCTAAATACTGCTCCAGCTTCCCCCTGATGATGAGCATGCGTTTCCTCCTCAGAAACACTTTGAGCTGCTCCTGTTTGAGAGCGTAGTCTCCCCTTTCTAAAAGTCTCAAGGGAATATTGACCTTGAGGGGGCGGGCTGAAAGGCGGTGTCTCGTTGATTTGGGAGGGAACACTTCACCTTTCTGAGGGAACCCATTCCTGGAGAAGGTCTGAACATCTTTCCTGGTGATGGTAGGAGTCATCATTAAAAAGGAGAATTCACCCTCTTCCATTCTGTGGAAAGCTTCCTCATCAGCGCAGTAGATAATTTTACCCCCACGCTCTCTGATCAACTGCTCAACCTCACGTAGAGCCAGATATTTGTCGAGGATGTTTTTGAAAGTGCCCGAAAGAGTGTAATATTTTTTGCCATCTGTTAGAATGGTGAAAGCATCTTTATCTAACAGGGTGTACGCCTCTTCTTCCGTGTGTTCTTCTGCAGTATGGGTACTCTTCATCATTTTGATGATCTTATCAAAGGGGTAGTCCACGCCTCTGTACCACTTTTTCAGCTTGACAGCTTTCGTGTCCTGGTAATCCACGGCGCAGCAGAGAATGTATTCCAAATTTCTGAATTTTCCCCTACATGCCTGGCATTCGGGGCGGGTGTACTCGTTCGTTTCTGGGTTAAAGAATAGTTGCTTGCATTCTCCGCTTTTGAGTTTTAGTAAGGCGGCAGCCCGGTGCATCCCATCTAAAATGACTTTGGACTTTTCATCAATGAAGATGGGGTCCTGAAGCACCTGTTCTTCACAGATTGCTTTACATATTTTTCGAAACACATCGGGAAGTACTTCTTCGTGGAGACGAACCTCTTCGATGGGTTCGAGTTTCAGACGGAGCACGGAAACTGTTCCATCTTCCTCCTCAAGACAAATGGGGTATCCCTTGTACATTCAAACACCACGGTGATGAGGTTCTGCAGAGTCGTTGTTTTGTGGTTATAAAAACCTTTGGAGACAGAGACACGTTAAAGATTGACACAGTGAGGTGGAAACATTTTTATGTTACCCAAATATGTTTGGTACATGATGGAAGTGACCTTTCAGGTGAAGCCTGGGCGATGCTGGGCGCAGGAACTGTCGGAGAAATACCCGAAGATTAAAATGACCGTGTTCTCCATTCATCAGGAGAAGGGGTTATCGAGATGGGGAGGTGAGGACACCAAGATGATGCGGGAGGCGCTCGAGAAGGTGAGAGATCATGAAACCTTAGTGTCTCTCGATATTTTCTCTGAGAAGGAGGGGGAGATCATTGTGCAGAGTGTGTGCAAGTGTGAGAACCGGTATAAGGTGCACGACATATTATCGAGAGGAGGGTGTTACTACCTGCTTCCCAACCCGATTGTGACATACGAGGGGGCGAAGCACTACAGGATTCTGGCGCCAGATTCTGAGAAATTGAAGAAGGTGATGGCCGATCTACAGGGAATTGGAGAGGTCAAGATCACCTCTGTGTACCCTCTGGAACGGTTCGACGACTCCTTTTTTATCAATGTTTCGGAGTTGAAGGAATTGTTATCAGAAAAGCAGTTGCGAACCTTGAGAAAGGCGTATTTGCGAGGTTATTTTCAGATTCCGAAGAAAGTCAGTATGAAGGAATTGGGAGAAGAACTGGGGTTGTCGCAGGCGACAGTGTACGAGCAATTGGCTGAGGCAGAGAACAAGATTGTTACGGCGATCATTGATTATTTGTGATCAATATCACATTTTATTCTAAACAATCAATCAAAAATTGGGTTCATAACTGTAGCAGCATCGGATGCATGACTTTCCCCAGGTGGAATCGGCACACCGAGTGACGACCTATGAGAAAGGTATTTATGAAAGAGTGTCAATCACTATCGATGAAAACCCCTCTCAGGTGGCTGAAGCAAGCAGAAGCAGATCTCAGTGCTGCGACAGATAGCTCGAAATCGAACCACTTTGAATGGGCTTGTTTCCAGGCACAGCAAGCTGCCGAAAAAGCATTGAAAGCTTTCTTATATTCCCAGGGATTGAGAACTATAATAACCCATTCCATTGCCGAGCTTTTGCTCGAAGCCAGTGAGTACGAGTCTTTTGCCATTCCTCTCATGCATGCAAAGACACTCGACAGTTACTACATACCCACGAGGTATCCCAATGGATTGCCGGGAACAAGTTTTCCGGCTCGCTATTATTCAAAGGAGGATGCTGACCTATGCATAACCTATGCAGAATCAATATTAAAAGGCGTGAAGAAGTGTATGAAGGATTAGAAGCTTTTGTTCGAAAGTTACGTTCCCAGTACACCATTTATGAGGTATACCTTTTCGGATCAGCAGCAGCAGGAGAACTGCACGAAGCAAGTGACATCGACTTGATCATTGTTGGCAGCTTCAAGGAGGGATTTTTTCAAAGAATTGCCAATATTCTGAGCCTTACCTCTCTTCCCATTGAACCTTTAGTGTACACGAAGGAAGAATTTGAGGAAATGAAGAAGGAACCCTTTATCCAAGAAGTTCTCAAAAAAGCAAAAAAATTATAGCCAGTTCTCAATTAAGAGAATCTAAAAAAATTTGAGTTTTTCAATTAGATATTTAGTCAATTTATCTCAATTCCCTCTTTCACAGCTTTTGAAACTATTCCAATCTCCTTCTTTTTCTCTTCAAACTCTTCAGGCGTGTAGCAAAGAGGTTCAATATCGTACTGCTCATCCCAGTATTCGTAGATTGAAGACATCCTCTTCGTGAAGTGAACTCCTTCAAAATCTGGGGAGACTATGATAAAGTCAAAATCACTTGTTTTCAGATGGTCATTTCTGGCCCTGCTCCCGAACAGGATAATTTTTTCTACATTGTAGTGGGTTCTTAATCTTCTGACGAATTTTCTGGCAGTTTCAACTGTTTTTCTATCCATTGTAGTACCTCTTTCGATTTTTTCAGAAAATTTTCCCAGTAGGTTGGAGCGCTAAAAGACCTGTATAAGTATCATGACGGCCAATCCAAACATTATTGAATAAGTGATATTGATCATAGTACCTGCAAGAAAGTATAGGGAACTCTTGCTCATGTCTTCCCTACGGACAATGGCCTTGGCTGCGAAGATTAATGCCAGCGCTGTATAAGCATTCAATAACATAAAGGTGAGTATTAGCAAATTCTCACATTTTCCCACTATGAAACCAGTATCCCTAGTTTCTTTGTCTGGTTTCTGGAACACGACTTTTCCCGAGGTCTTAGACAATATGTAACTCAATACTTTCCCGCTTGTGCTTAATAGTACGACGTACCCTGCAACTAAGATGAAAACATCGTTCCTGCTAATATTTTCAATCATCCAGTATCACATCCTTGCTGCAGTCTTTTCGAATATTCATGGAAGATATAGTTTATATCTTCTTCTACGCTCTTGATCTCTCTCCACATAGAGCGGTTAATAATAGCAGATATGTTCTGCTGAGTAGTTCCCAGGTCTTTCGCTAGCTCATATTGGTTCATAACTCTTTCGTATTCTTTGATCATTTGACGTTGTCGTGGAGACCAATTTTTTCTCAGCAGCAAGACTAGGTTAACTTGATTGGCTATTGCAGTATCGATCATTTCATCGCCAGCAGATATGCCAAACACTAGCCTTGATTCTTTGAGTTTATCCATAATATGAGATACTTTGTGAAAAGCAGGACCGTCCATCCTTGCTGCATCTTTGCTTTCGAGACCAGTATCTACGTAGTCTAGAACTAATCCAAAGCGCATTGAATTTGGATATAGCTGTTCTTGAAATGTAGTGATGATACGGTAGCAATTTGAAATAGTTGATAGAACACCACTAATTTCGTCTATTCCCTTTAGAATGTTAAAATTAGCGTAAATGTCCTCCCTGTATATGGAGTTTATTTCCTTGCACGTTTCTTCTAGTTCCTTCTGAAATTTGTCCCTATCACCTATTCGGCGAGAGGAGATGACGTCACCCATCAACACAAAGAGTTTTCGTTTCATAGTTCTTTGTACGACATCTATATTTATAAACCAACTCCTACACATTGTTGTGAGAATAACAACTCCTACACATTGTTGTGAGAATAACAACTCCTACACATTGTTGTGAGAATAACAACTCCTACACATTGTTGTGAGAATAACAACTCCTACACATTGTTGTGAGCATAACAACTCCTACACATTGTTGTGAGAATAACAACTCCTACACATTGTTGTGAGAATAACAACTCCTACACATTGTTGTGAGAATAACAACTCCTACACATTGTTGTGAGCATATGTTGTTATTCCAAAGATAGCAAGATACTTATAATTATAAGTATCTTGCTATCCTCCTATTTCATTAAAGATTCATTTTGGCTCCTCTTAGAATGATTTACTTTTAATGATTTCAAAAAACCTTCTAACGCAAAGCAAATCTTGTATACAAAATGTCTCAACTGCCTTCTATTTCTCTCCAATATCCAGTCAACTTGTCTTGGTCCGTTGAACTCTCTCACCGCTTCAACAAAACACTTCTTCTCCAATAACTTCTCGATGAATCTTCTTGCCTCTTTCAATGGATATTCCTTAGGGTGAATCAAAGATTGATCCCAATACCACTCTCCCGCATAGAATCCATTCTTCCTATCTTTTCTAACCCCATATGGCTCAAAATTACCCTCTAGAAAAACTTCAATTATTGTCTTGACTATCGGAGGCCAGTAGGGTTTAAGAGCTTCCCAGGTGGTCTCTGGGACATCGGCGAGCATTAATTTTTCTTTTCCCATTTCTATTTCAACATTCATTGACTCTTCTCCACATGTTATCAAAGGGAAGTTTTACTTAAGAAACTAACTCAAGACATGCCGGGATTAGGTTAAGAAACAATCCAATCGAAGAATTGAAAACCGGAAGTGCTGCTGTCTCACACTCACCATGTTAGTTAAGTGTTTGATTGTATGTTATCCACTGCTCTCGCACGTTATTCATGGCCACGTCACAGGTGAGACAGCCCAAAGGATAGAACACATATACACCAGAAAGGTGACAGCTTCATCCAATTGTGTTATTCATTTTTTTCCACCTTTATCATTCTTAACGCAAATTTTATAAAGCTGTTCACTTCATACACACCATGAAACCTCAAGCACCAAAAACTATAACACTGGTCATAGCTATTCTACTTTTCCTGATCGGTCTCCTTGGCCTGTACAGCAGAGTGCTCACCATACAAACGAGTATAGCTCAGTTATGCCTGGTACTATCTAATGTACTCTTAATCCTCGGTGCTCTCGTCAAAGGCCTCTAATTATTTCTTTTCTTTCCATTTTTTTAAAAAAATATTATTGATTGATCCCAAATGGTCACAATCCCTTCTTTCCCGCCTCATTCACCCATCACCCCTGTAAAAAAACTATCCATGAAGATCAAAAAAATACACCGTAGAGGCATACTCTCACTATGAAAAGTTTATATATACTGACTTTTCATAAAAGAGTGAAAACTCTTCACTACCCTTCGTGATACCATGGAATCTACACTATCTGCAGAAGTCATCAATGAAAAATTCATCAAAAACAACCTTTTCCTCACCACAGAGGTTGTGGAACCCTTACGCCGCCAGGAACGCCTGGACGAATTCATCTTTTACCTGAAAAAAAATAACATCATCTTCGTAGATAAAAATCATTTAGAATCCTTTTTTTATCCCCAAATAGAAGAAGAGAATCCTCTTAACTACGAGAAGGAGAAGCGCCCCCTGGACAACTTTGTCCCTCACACTCACCCTGAAATAGACCATGACCTCAGAATTCTCAAAGATATTACGAGGAAAGCTCTTTCTGAAGGCACCTGCAAGAACTTCGTCACTATGTTCCAGAGCAGGTACCAGAAGCTTTCCCGCATGTTCAAGGCAAAACCCACCATGCGCGACTACCAGAGCCTGTCTGTCGTGAAGAAGATGAAAGCGAGAGAGCAGGTCAAGACCGTGGGCATGGTCACAGAACATGCAGTCACCCGGAATGGGCACATCATGATAACCTTGGAGGATGAGACAGATTCCATCAAAGCCATGATCCACAGCAGGAACCAAGAGTTAGTCGAGCAGGCTCGCACCATCATGGAGGATGAGGTCATTGGGATTACGGGCGTTTTGGGGCAAGACATCATATTTGTGAACACGTTAGAGTTCCCGGATATACCGATGGGGAGGGAGTTGAACAGGAGCAGTGAGGACATCTGTGTGGCCATTACCTCTGATTTACACGTGGGGAGTGTTCAGTTCCAGGAAGCTGGTTTTCTGCGATTCATCCGCTGGTTAAACCTGAAATACTCGAGGCAGGCAGAATTAGCCTCTAAAATCCAGTACCTCATCGTGGTAGGGGATCTGGTGGACGGTGTGGGGATCTACCCGGATCAGGAAAAGGATCTGGCTATAACAGATATTAGAGAGCAGTACAGAAAAATGACCGAGTTGGCAAAGTTGATCCCCCCCAACATTACCATGATCCTGCTTCCAGGAAATCACGATGCCACCCGCATAGGGGAACCGCAGCTCCCGATTCTGGAGGAGTACGCGCCTGATTTGTACAGCATGGAGAACGTCCAGATGCTGGGCAACCCCTGTCTCATTGAGCTGCATTCGGTCAAATTATTGTTGTATCACGGTGGGAGTCTCTTTGACTTTCTGGCAAAGCAGATGCAGCACGAGGATGCTTCCGTCCCCATGATTGAGATGCTGAGAAAGAGGCACTTGTGTCCTTTGTACGGGAATGTGCCTTTAGTACCTTTGGAGGAGGATTTGATGGTCATTGAGGAGTTGCCTGACGTTTTCGTGACAGGACACATCCACGTGAACGCTCACGGAAACTACCGGGGCACAACAGTATTGAATGCAGGGTGCTGGATGGGTCAATCAGACTACCAGAAAACGAGAAACATTAATCCAACTCCCTGCAAGGTCCCTGTATTTAATTTAAAGACCCACCATACAACGGTGATGAACTTTGGAATATGATTATTTTGCGACCCTGGAAGAAAATCTTCAAACTCTCTACGAGATAGCTGAAAAGGCGCGGAAACAGTGGAAAGACCCCTCACCTGCGGTGGAGATCCCGCGGGCCAAGGACATGGCAGACCGGGTCGAGAACCTGGTGGGCCCCTGGGGCGTTGCTCAGACCATACGAACCATGGATAAAGAAGGATTCTCTCGGGAAGATATTGCCCTGAAGGTGATTGACCAGATAATAGAGAGCGATTTCCAGGGAGAGAAGACGGCAGAGCAGTGTTTGAGAACGTCTCTGGCCATTTTGACCGAGGGAGTGGTGGCTGCTCCCCTGGAAGGGATCGCAAAAGTGAAGATTAAGTTCAACTTTGACGGCACCAAGTATCTGGCTGTCTACTTTGCAGGGCCCATACGGAGTGCAGGAGGTACTGCTGCTGCCCTGGCCGTTTTACTGGGGGATTACATACGGCAGAAGCTGCATTTAGACGCTTTTAAGATAACTGAGGATGAGATCCAAAGGTATATTGAAGAAATGGAGTTGTACAACAGAATTACTCGCCTTCAGTATTTTCCTACACCAGAAGAAGCTCGCACAGCACTGGAGAAGACCCCTGTGGAGATTACAGGAGATCCAACCGAGCAGGAGGAGGTTTCAGGACATCGGAACCTGGAAAGAGTGGAGACTGACAGGGTGAGGGGAGGTGCCATCCTGGCTTTAGCAGAAAGTATGATTCAGAAAAGTAAAAAGGTATACAAATACGCGGTAAAATTCAAAATTGATGGATGGGAATGGCTGAGAGACCTGCAGAAGGTCATGGCAAAAGACGAGAATGTCATAAAAATGAATGAGAAGTACTTGAGTGATGTCATTGCCGGGAGGCCCGTGTTCTCCTACCCCATGCGGAGGGGTGGTCTCCGCATCCGGCTAGGCAGGTCCCGGAACACTGGGTTAGGCAGCTGGGGGATACACCCTGCCACCATGTCGGTGTGCAATGGGTTCATAGCCACGGGCACCCAGTTGAAGACTGAGAGACCGGGGAAGGCGACGGCAGCTGCTCCCGTAGACTCTATTGAAGGGCCGACGGTGAAGTTGAAGAATGGCGATGTCTTGAGCCTGCAAACGTATGAAGAAGCCGAGAACGTGAAGGAGGACATTGATGAAGTCCTGTACATGGGGGATGCCTTAATATCCTACGGAGACTTTCTGCAGAACAACCACGTGATCTTACCCTCAGGCTATGTGGAGGAATGGTGGGTGAACGAAATTCCCCACGAGGTAAAGGCACGGGTGGACCCTTTTTCCGTCTCTGAGGAAGAGGCCCTCTCGATCAGTGAGGAATACAAGGTACCCCTCCATCCCAAGTACACGTATTTCTGGAACTATTTGAACAAAGAAGAGTTAGAAGCACTCTTAGAGTGGGACCAGAAAACATACTCTCACAGGATAAAGGAAATCCTGGAGTTACTGGGAGTCCCCCACAAGGTGCGAGACGGTTATTTCGTCTTTGAGTCTTTGGCTTTTTTCAAGTGTCTGAACAAAGAGATGTATGACCCGGAATTAGAGGTCTTGGAAGCAATCAGTCTGATGGCAGGCTTTCCCATCAGAGCCAAGTGCAACTACACGGTGGGGGTGAGGATGGGCAGGCCGGAAAAGAGCAAGTACCGGGTGATGTCGCCTCCCGTCCACGTGTTATTCCCGGTGGGGGCTGCAGGTGGGAAGACCCGCAGTCTGGTAAAGGCAGCACACCAGATCATTGAGGTAGAGGTCGTCAATTTAGAGTGCCCCAAGTGCGGGGAGATCACCTACAAGAGGAAGTGTCCAAAATGCGGATCAGTAACGGAATTATTTAAGACATGCGGCAACAGATCCTGCTCCATAGACAAGATCAAAACTGACTACGAATTGTGCCCTGCCTGCAACCAACCTTTGCAGTTATACTCACGAAAAAAAGTGAATATTACAGAAGAGCTGGAGAAAACTGGTGAAAAAGTGCCAGAACAGCTGAAAGGAGTCATTGGCATGACTTCTGGGTACAAATTCCCTGAACCAGTCATGAAAGGTATTTTACGGGCCAGGAATAAGGTGTACGTGTTTAAGGATGGTACGATCCGGTTTGACGCTACTGATATGCCTTTAACCCATTTCACTCCCAAAGAGGTGGGCGTCTCTACAGAGAAATTGAAAGAACTGGGTTATGCTGAAGACTACAAAGGAAATCCCCTCACGAGCGATGAGCAGGTACTGGAGTTAAGAGTTCAGGACATCGTCATTTCAAAGAACGCAGCCCCCTACCTCATCCGGGTGACTCAATTTCTCGATGAACTCTTAGAAAAGTTCTACGGGCTCCCCCCCTTTTACCATGTCCGTAAACCGCACGACCTTCTGGGTCACCTCGTCATCGGATTAGCCCCCCACACGTCTGCTGGTGTTTTAGGGAGGATCATCGGGTTCGTGGAGGCCAAAGTGGGGTACGCACACCCGTATTTCCATGCAGCTAAACGAAGGAACTGCGATGGGGACGAAGACGCCATCATGATGGCCTTGGACGCTTTGCTGAATTTTTCCACGTATTACCTCCCGGAAAAGCGAGGGGGAAAAATGGATGCTCCCCTTGTCTTGACTACCAAGATTGACCCCCGGGAAGTGGACAAAGAAGCCCATGACCTGGATATCGCTCCTTTTTACCCTCCAGAACTGTACACTTCAACGTTTGTAGCCCCCTCTGACGTCCATGTCGAGACGGTGAAAGATCGATTAGGAACCCCCGAGCAGTATTATGGGTTCAAGTTCACCCACCCCAACACCGATATTTCTCAGGGGCCGCCCGAAAGTTCCTACAAGACTTTACCTGCCATGGAGGATAAGGTTTCTGCCCAGTTTGAGATTGCCAGGAGGATCAGAGCCGTTGATATTGACGATACTGCAGAACGCTTAATAAAGTCTCATTTCCTCCCCGATCTCATAGGCAACTTACGTTCTTTCTCAAAACAGGGCTTCAGGTGCGTGAACTGCAACAAGAAATTCAGGAGAGTGCCTTTGACCGGGAAGTGCCCCCGGTGTAAGGGGAAGGTTGTTCTGACTATATCCAAGGGTTCAGTAGAGAAATACCTGCAGATCACCAAGGACCTGGCACAAAAATATAAGATATCTGACTATGTAAAGCAGAGAATTGGATTAGTAGAAAAAGAGGTCGAGCTCATGTTCCACGATACACAGAAACAGTTGAGTTTGACTGATTTTATTTGATGTAATCAATTCATTTTTTCCATTTTAGGTTCCTGTCCTCAAAAGGAGATGATAAAATGAAGTCAAAAAATAAAAAGGTTGAAAAAGAAAGATTCTCTCATTTCTCAACACTGGGCTGATTCACGTATTTAGACGAGCATGACTCCACCAGTGGAAGCCACACATGTGGAATCCACGTAGTCCTCGACCTTGGGTTCCATTCGCTCACCTCCATTTCTTTTGATAGTTCTCTTTCTCCTCTCTCCTTATTAATTTTTCGGCTGCTATGATTTTGGAGAATGATTTTGATAGGCTTCATTCTGCATTTTCGCACATTGAAGTTCAAACAGTAACCTATAAAAGGGAAAAGGAGCCTGATGGGTAACTGTTGTCATTGACTGAGCGAGAGATCAGAGAATGTACATCCCTTCAAAATCTACAGAAAGCCTGAAAAAAGATAAATTGCACCTATCGATAGGAGAAATACTCTTGAATAAACTTTTTAACTGGAAAAGATTAAGAAAATCTCTAGGTAATTTCAGGACCATAAACCTCGAGAGTCATAGAGAAATGCCTGTAACGAATGAAGAGTGTACTACCCCCAAGAACCCACGTGTAACCCCCGTGCCAACACCCCAGGAACTTGAACAGATACAAACCACTTTTTGTCACATCGTACAGAGACAAACTGCATGGCTGACCCCCCTCTTCCAGAATGATACCGGGCAGACCAGAAAGGCTGCCCTCGACGCTGTGTATGTTGTTCCGCATCTTCTAAAGCTGGTACCACTACAAAAGCGAAAAATAGAAGAAAGACTCCAAATAGTTCTAGAACTGGATGAAAGAGAAAGAAGAGAAAAACAGGATAAAATCAGAAAAGAATGGATAAAAGAATACCAAATCGAAGAAAAAATTGAGCTAACCCTCAAAGAAGCAATAACCAGTACAAAAAATGACCACATAGTAATTCTGGGTGAGCCAGGTGCTGGCAAGACCCTTCTCCTCTGGTATGTAGCATGGAAGATCAGCAGGAATCAAGGCACATCTCTGGGAATCGAGAAACGATTGCTCCCCGTCTTCATCCCGTTGAAATGTTCACGACGCTGCAAAATGTTTAAAGAATTTGTTTTTCAGTACATTAAGGAGCACATCCTCCCTTTGCCTGATGCTGTCCTAGACTATTTCTTAGAGAACAATGCATTTTTCCTTTTGTTTGACAGCCTGGATGAAGTGGCAGAACCTGAGAGGATACACCTCTCCAGACAGGTAGAGGAATTCATGGCCCAGTATCCTCGTACCAGGATGATGGTGATGTCCCGGCCTGCTGAGTATAAATCTGCCCCCCTGATGGGGGCGATTCCTTGTTTCACTCTGGCTGAGTTCAATGATGAGGAGATGAAGGAATTTCTCACAAAATTCAGTCTTGAACTTAGAGGAAAAAAAGGTGAAACAGAAGAAGAGGTAAATAACCTGGTTAATGTTGTAAAAAAAACTGATCTAGCACGAAACCCCTTGCTCTTGACGATGCTGGTGCTCATCCACAGGGCGGGAAAAAAACTTCCTGAGAGGAGGGCAGAACTTTTCCAATGTGCAGTGGAAACAGTAGTTGACACCTGGGAGAACTGGAATGTGCACACGGGGAGGAAGATTCCTGATAGAGAAGTTGTCCTGGCTCTTTTGGAGAAAGCAGGGTTTGAACTGTACAGGAAAAACCGTAAAAAAGCTACTCGTGATGAAGTGAGGACGTGGCTCAAAGAGGTTACCTGTGAGGAACAGGGACATCCGTCCACGGTTGATGATTCTACCTGGATGCTGGAGGGGGTGACAGGACTCTTCGTCGAGAGTGAGCCAGGAATGTATCAGTTTGTGCACTTGACAGTTCAGGAGTATTTTGCTGCACAGTACATCGCCTCGGGGAGGGGGTCGCATCGTATCCAGGAGGTCATGAGACAGAACCTGTATTCCCGTCACTGGAGGGAAGTCTTCTCATTGGCAGCAGCCACAGCTCCTCCGCAGCAAGCTGACCTCATTTTTGACAGTATAATGAAGGTTAAAAACGACTTTGAGGAATATATTCATTCAAATTTGCTATTTGCAGGAGAAATGCTCGGAAATAGGCCGAAGTTAAATGAATTAAGAAGGGATGACATTATCGATAGATTGAAAAGTCTTACGGGCCCGGACTATCTCGATGTCGTTCGTATTGAGGCGCTTCAGGCTTTAATGGAGGTCAGGAAGGCATTTCAATTCGATGATAAGTGGGTTTTGGAGTCATTTGATGACAAGAACTGGACTATCCGCTCTCTGGCTGTGAGATACGTAACTATTGCGAGGGCAATAGATGGAGAAATAAAAGAGAGGATTCTTGCTTTAGTGAAGGATGAAGAGTGGCGTGTTCGTTATCTGGCTGTGAAGTATTTTACCACGGTAGGGGCAGACGATACAAAGATCAAGAAAAAAGTGTTCGAACTCTTAAAAGACGAAGATCCAGACGTGTGCTTTCAGGCTGTAGACTATTTTACCAGTGGAGAAGAAGATCCAGAAATCAAAAAGAAGTTCTTCAAGCTGCTGGAAGATGAGGATCTCTTTATTCGCTATCTTGCATTGAAATATTTTACTATTACAGGTAAGAATGATCCAAAAATTAGAAAGAAGTTCTTCAAACTCCTTAGTGATGAAAAAAGGTACAGTCGCTATCTTGCATTGAAATATTTTACCACAACAGGGGCAGAAGACCCAGAAATCAGAAGAGAATTCTTTGAACTTCTAAAGGATGAGGACCAGCGCATTCGCTATCAGGCTCTGGAGTACTTTACTACAGGATCGAAAGATACTGATGGTAAAAAATTCTTTGAACTCCTAAAAGATGAGGACCAGCGCATTCGCTATCTTGCATTGAAGTATTTTACCAGTACAAGGGCAGACACAGACATGAAAAGGAGATTCTTAGAACTCCTTGCTGACAAAGACCCTGCTGTTCGCCAGCAGGTAGAAAGGTATTTTACCACCACAAAAGTTGAAGATGCAGACCTTAAAAAGAAATTTCTCGAATTACTGGATGATGAAGACCCGGATGTCCGCTACTTAGCAGTAGAGTATCTTTCAACAGTGAGTGCAGACACAGATATTGAAAAGAAGTTCTTTGAATTACTCAGTGACAAAGATTGGCGTATCCGCTACCTGGCTGTGGAGTATCTTACCACAAAAGGTGCGAAAGACACAGCTACTCAAAAGAAGATCTTCGCATTACTGGGTGATGAAGACCCGGATGTCCGCTATCGAGTTGTGAGGTATTTCACCACTATTGAAGCAGAAGATACAGAAATCAAGAAGAAAATCCTCGAATTACTGAAAGACGAATATTCGCATGTTCGCTATCGGGCTGCAGAATACCTCTCCACAGTGGGCGTAAAAGACACAGATATTAAAAAGAAAATCTTTGAACTCCTTACTGACGAAGATTCTGATGTTCGTTTTATTGCTGTGAGGTTTTTTACCACTATAGGAGGAAAGGGCACAGAAATGAGAAAATTCTTTGAACTCTTGAAAGATGAAGACCCTGACATTCGTTACCTGGTTTTGAGGTACTGTATGACGGTAAGAGCACAAAACCCAGAAACCAAAACTAAATTCTTAGAACTCCTCATTGATGATGACCCTGATGTCCGCTCTCTAGCAGTGAGATACTTTGCTGTTACAGGAGCACAAGACGCAGAAATCAAAAAGAAGATCTTTGAACTCCTTGCCGATGAAGCATATTCACCATTTTCAGGGAGAAAAATCCAGGATATAGCTGTAGAATACCTTTGCCACCATGCACGAGAAGAATCGAGAGAGAAAGCGCCCATTCTCTTCAAATCACACGATGAACCCACCAAGAGAGGGGCTTACAACCTCATGAAAGCTCTCCTCACTTCTGTTGACCTCCTCTGACGTGGAAGCCCTCTACTCTGCTGCTTCATAACTTATGGCGCGAAAGGCTTATAATGTCTGAGGCTCAAGACTCAGATGGCCCTGAGTGGGCCCTCCTCAAAAAGAGAACTACCTGGTGACAGAGATGACTGAAAAAAGTGAACTAACGGTATCACATGAACAAAAGCAGGTTCTAGAACGCGAAATATGTACCATCCCCCTCATAAAAGATGTGGGGTTTGCTAACGTATCTTCATACAAACGAATCCCTGGGCGCAGCACACCGTACGAGTTTCTGCCTGACGCACAGACAGCCATTGTCTACATAGCAAAGCTCGATGAAGTAGTCCCCCGATTTGGCAAAGTGCACGTCATAAACCTCAGCCATTTCCTGAAACAGACCAATGACATGGTCGTTACCCTCCTCAGCCACCATGGGTTATACAGCCACGGTGTCGTGGACGAACGGGTCCCTCGCAATCTAATGGGAAGAATTTCATTTCGTCAGCTTGCTGTCCTGGCGGGGCTGGGCACTATTGGGAAGAATACCTGTTTGCTGCACCCTGTGTACGGTCCCAATGTGCAGATAGGTGTGGTGCTCACCACGTCGTTTATACCGCATGACACTCCCTGGAATGGGGAGAAGTGCACACACTGCGATATCTGCCTCAGAGAATGCCAGACAGGCGCATTGAAAAATGACTCTTTTGACAGCTACAAATGCAAGAATAAAGTGATCATATTAGGAAAACCCTGCAACACCCCCTGCATTAATTCTTGTCCCGTCGGTTGAATCAAGAAAATTGTAAAAAAATGAAATAACCTTTCACGTAATTTCTATGACTTTTACATCAAAAAAGAGGTAGAGCTCTTTTAAGTTTTGACACTTCAAGAAATCGAGCACTTTCAGCCAGCACGACGTGACAATCTCGTTGGCCAAAAAGCTTTTAATTCCGACAGGGTATGACCCCCTCATGAGGATGGTACCCCCCTTCAGTGACCGCTGTGTCTCCTTACCTGGTGAACAGATCTTGCACAAGTTCAAAGCAGGTGAGTTCCCGGATAAGACCTTCTCAAAGTTGTACGCCCGGTGGCTTGATATCCTGACATTGCCAGGGTTTATCGTGGAGGTCCACCGCAAAACTGTTGGCAACTGTTACTCTATCTTTCCTGCTGAAAAATTCCCCTTTCATTCTGACATGTACTGTGTTCAATATGATTTTAGAGCTCAATTCAAAAACATCGAACAATGGATGAAAATTAAAAAAGTCCGCCCAGGTCCTGTGTCTTGTACTGAAAAAACTCTTGAACCACAGATAGAAGTCTCTTTAGAAAAGGGATGTAATTTTGCGAGTGATTTTTTTCTCATCGCAACCCCCTCTTTTCCTAAGTATCCCTTCATACTGAGCACTGTCAATCAGGAGTCCACATTTATAGAGTATTCAGAAAATTTTGAGGCAGCACATGGATCAAAAGATGCGAAACTCTGTATTCTGCAGAGTGAAACCCTTGCACGTAACGACCCTGGCCTTCCTTATCATTTGCTTAAAGAGATAGCCCTCGCTACCAAAAAATATACTGCAGTAGTTGGCGATTACACTATGTGCGAATTCTTCTTGCTGGAGGACGTTCCCTGTTTGCTAACAGCACAGAAAAGGAGCATTAAAGGGGTGCCGCTCTCAGTTTGTCACGATGAAAACGTGAAGACAATTGCCCCAGGAGAAATACGAGGGATCATTAAACGATTGGATAGAACATCCCTCCCCGATAGTGCAGCTCTTTCCAAGACTGATCAGAAGTATGTGTTTCTGGCAGAAAAACCCTCTTCAGAATTCGTGGATGTCCTCAGGTTTGCTCAAGGATTCATCTTCAATGAAGGAAGCTTGCTGTGCCATTTAGCTGTCCTTCTCCGGGAGAGGGGGATACCTTCGCGAATAATCAAGGGTAGTATAACTGAATACAAGGATGGAGACACAGTCATAGTGGAGTAATCCAGACCCTGAACTCGTGGTCATTTCCTTTTCAACCTGCCTCAAAAACATACTCACCTATTTCATTTTTTGACATTTACTCACATTCTGATGAGTTTATAAACCGAAAGATTTATATGAGGAGAGAGAGCCACCAGTACCATGGTATTGAGAATGAGGAGGTCCTTTTTGATTTCTGCGATTCTTATCGTCATGAGAAATTCGGCCTTTAAGGAATTTTTGGTCAAGAACCACAATAAAAAAAAAGGGCTGAACTCTCAAGAAAACAGTTCAGACAGGAGGGAGTGAAATGAGTAGCCTCATAAACATACCAGAAACAGGTATCATAAGTGCTGAAGACATTTCCCATCTCGAGACCGTTCTCGGCCAGAGGAATGAGAATTGGTTCAAAGGCGTGTACATATACATTACTGAAAAGTGCCAGCTGCGCTGCAGCCACTGCTACCTGGGGAACCGTCTTAAGAGGGCTGCCAGCATGTCTATAGATGAGATCTACCATAATTTGAAAATCTGGAGAACTGTTGGTGGGAGAAAAGTGTGTTTTCTTGGCGGGGAACCTACTTTACACCCTCAATTCGAGGAAGCTGTTCGGTATGCAATCCAGTTGGGATATGAAGAGATCACCATGGACACCAATGGGCTCTCCCCGGCACTGACTAAATTGAAGAAGTTTGACAGCTCTGATTTCTCCTATGTCCGCGTGAGCCTGGATGGAGCTTCACCAGAAACCCATGAACGGATCAGGGGTAAAGATACCTTCAAGACTGTGGTACACACGATTGAGGAGCTGTGCAAACACGGATTTGACACGAGGATCATCTGCACGGTAGATAACTACAACAAGAGAGACTGTCTGGATATTCTCCCCCTTGCTGACGAGTTTGGCGTCAGTATGGTCAAGTACCACATATTCTCCGCAGTAGGGAATGGTAAAGAGGTTGCCCCTTCAGTACTCACCCCCTACGAGTGGGTACAGTTTACTAATTCCCTCCTAGAGTTGAAGGGGAAATACACTACGAAAATTGTGTATCAAACATCGTACGCTGACGAGAGACTGGGCAGGTGGTATCACAGCGAAAAATACGATGGCTGTGTGGGGAAAAACCTCGACAGAGTTTCCATATTCCCGGACGGCAGGGTGTACGTGTGCTGCTATCTGTTTGACACAGATTTGCACTTTGCTGAAATGGCAGACAGTACTGTTCGGATCAGGAAGGAGTTTAATGAGCTCAACGTGTTTGTGGGCCAGGAAGATAATGGCCACTGCACCTTTGGTACCCTGTGTGTGGGAGGCTGTCCTGCTGAAGAAATCGTGACGGGTTCACTGCCGTGCGAGAAATACCCAGGTACGTTCCCCATCTGCAGGCTGTGGAAATCTGAAGTAATTTAGGGAAAAAAGAGGAAAAAAAGAATCATTGATGAGTATTTCGGATAGTTGTATAGCATAGCCAAAACCTATTTAAAGCATCGCCAGGTGGTACTTCTCATGACAGGTGTATTCCCGTGCATTGATGGCTGCGTTTCCTTGCCCCCCGAAGAGATCTTGCACAAGTTCAAAGCGGGTGAGTTCCCGGACAAGACCTTTTCACGGTTGTACGCCTGGTGGCTCGGCATCCCCACGACCCAGGCACTCATCATCCAGTTTCGTCACAAAAAGGCTGATGCGTGCTACTCTGTCACTCCTGATAGTGGGGACTTTTTGGTTCGCCATAACTACTACATCATTGTCTATGATTTCAGGACTCACTTTGAGAATCTGGAACAGTGGATGAAGGAGAAAAAGACACGCCCGAGACCAGTACGGTGTACCAGGGCTGACATTACAGAGCAACTGGAAAAAACTGTAGAGAGGGGCTGTGCCTTTACTGATGATTTTTTCATTCATGTGAATGTTCGATTTCCACGTTATATCCACCTGTTGTGCACTTCTAATGGTGATAAAACCTATATTGACTGTTCTGATGATTTTGATGCAGCACATGGTACGAGGAACACAAGCCTTTGTGTTGTTCAGGGCAAAAAAGTTGTCGTGAATGAGACTGCTGTACCAGACACTCTTGCGGTAAAGGCTGCCCGGTACACGGAAAGCCTTACCCAGTTCATCGGGGGAGGAACAACGTGCGAATTTTCTCTCGTCGATGGTAACCTTTACTTTTATACAGGACAGAGGAGCTGCAGCAGGGAAGTGACTCTTCCTGACCTCTATACAAAAAACATGAGGGTAATTTCGCCAGGGGTGATAAGAGGGATTATCATGCACGTAGATAAGGCATCCCTTCCAGATATTGTGGAGAAAATCTCCAAAACAAACCAAAAATATGTATTTCTGGCAGAAAAACCCTACTCAGAATTTGTGGATATCCTCACGTTTGCCCAAGGGTTCATCTTCAATGAAGGGAGCATGCTGTGCCATTTAGCCATTCTCCTCCGGGAAAAGGGAATACCTGCACGAATGATTCCCCTCAGTGGATATAAAGATGGTGACACGATCATTCTGGAATGACTGAATGAAAGGATTTCAGCAGCCATGATTCTAAGAGTTTTACTGTGTCCGTGTATTTTTCCTGTGCTCTCGGTAAAAGTATTTAAGGAACCTGTCTCACCTGTGACAAGTTAGCGAGGATATACAATGCTTGTTGTGCGAATGTACGAGGCAATTCCTCAAAACAGTGTTAAATGAAAGCCACCGCACTTTTTGATGATGTCGTCTGGGTTTGAGTGCTTGAGTGCTGAAGGTTTATATATTTCTCTTCAGTGCATAGTACATGGAATCAATCGTGTGTGAGGAGTTGAGACGCACCTTTCTTACCTCCACAGCGGGCACGTCATCGTCACCGCTGAATGCGCACGAACCCTCGCACAAAGATATTTTCATAAAAATGACCTCAGGTGATTAGATGGGATTACTAAGAACAGTGAAGGCTGAACTGCTCAAAGATTATGAACAGAATTTCTTCACCGGTTACATGATTTTATTCAACATTCTGCCTCCTTTTGGTGTTGGCCTCACCTACTATTTTATCTATCTACCCTTTCCTCATGATATCCTGGAGGTACAAGGATTCAAAATATCACTTCTGGATTTTACTATAGGTGGACAACTAATCTATCTCCTCTTCATTAATATGGTACTCATCGGTACGTATTTCACGAGAGAGAGGCTCCAGGGCACCTTGGAGACCATTTTCCTCACGCCGTGTAACCGATTTGCTGTCCTCCTGGGAGGAAGCCTGGCTGGATTAGTCAACTATCTGTGGTTCATCCTGGGATTACTCACCATCATGTATGTCTCCGGCATCAGCCCCAAAGTTGCTTCACTTCCTGCCCTTGTTCTCTCAGTAGTGCTTGCTCTCTTCAGTACCATCGTGGTGGGCATGTTGATTCAGGCTTTTTTCGTGTCTTCCCGGAGGGGTAGTATGTGGGGCACTGCAGTGCAGGAACCCATGCTTTTCGTCAGCGGCATCGTGTTCCCCATGCAGTATGCACCTGAATTCATCCGCATCCTCTCATCTGCAGTCCCTCTGAGCTATTCTGTCCTTGCCTTGAGAGCATCAGTTTTTGCAGGTGCGACCGTCTCGGACCTATCTCGCGTGTTCATCTTTTTGGCACTCCTGTCTCTGTTCTACCTCCTTGTCACAGTCTTAGGCATGAAGCTGATCGATAAAAAACTCAGAAGGGAGGGGACACTCCAGTTATTTTGAGGTGATCACATGCATCTTCTGCGCGTCATTCTGTCCACAACAAAATACAACTTCATTTCTTTTTACAGATTATTCAGTATATCAAGTTTTGCCTTGCGGTTTTTCATGCCCTTATTAAGTATTGGTACTGCATGGATCTTGTACAACAAGGTCTTTCAAGGACAGATTGATTCAGCATTCACACAGTACGCCTACACAGACTATTTGACCTTCATCATCCTGGGGAATGCTGTCTTTGTGTACATTTATGCCAGCGTATTTTACACGGGACGGATCATGTTTTTCGACAGGATGCAAGGTGTCTTAGACCCCCTGTTTTTAACCCCTATGTCGCGGGTTGGTTACATGGTGGGATCAGTGTCCATGGGGATGCTCAATGCAACTGTGGATTTTGTGGCCCTCCTCGGGTTGGGCATCCTCTTCGGCATAAATCTTTCAACACTGAACATGACGGTGATTATACTGGGGTTAGTGGTGACGCTCATCGCTCTGTTCGGGCTGGGGCTGGTCATCAACGGTATTACTCTTTCGCTGCGGGATCGGGTCAACACTGCAAACATTCTGCAAACTATCTTGTACACATTCTCTGGCGTCGTGGTCCCGGTGGAGATGATGCCTGCATGGGCGCAGGTAGTGAGCAAGGCATCGCCTTTAACGTACGGGCTGCGGATCATTAGAGGTTCACTACGAGGAGGGGCAGTTCTCGCAGATTTCTATGGAGAGATTGTCACACTCGTCATCATGAGCATTGTACTCTTTTTCATCGGCATCTACTCACTGTGGGCACTTGAAAGGAATCTCAAGAAACATTCCAAATTAACAGTCTTTTGAACTTATCTCTGTAAAAATTGAGGAAAGGGATCTAGAAATTTCAGAATTTATGAGAAATAATATAATTTGACGTTTTCCTGTTTTTCTGTGAATGTGATGATGGATACTGTGAAAAAAGCTCTCAAAACACATAGAAGTGACCTTACTCTAGAATATCAAGGAGATCCAGCAAGGTCACAATTTTCGCGCCAGTGTAGTCTCTGTGTTTATTTTTTCGGTCAATCAGAATTGCCTTGATTCCAGCTAACTCAGCGCCACCAATGTCTTCCTCAAGAGAGTCCCCCACCATGACCACCTCACAGGGTTTCTTGTGAAGCTCCCGCAGGACATATTCAAAGACGTCACGACTGGGCTTGGATAATCCGATTTCTTCGCTGATATAAATATTCTGAATATATTTTTCCAGCCTCAATGCTCTTAACTTGTCTCTTTGGCCATCAGAAGGGCCATTTGTAAGAATGGCTGGTTCAATTCCCCTCACCTTTAGTATTTCCATGAAGGGGATCACATCTTCAAACAATTCTATGTTTTGGTTAGCTTCCTGCATATAGACGTGATTTAACTTTTTTGCCAATTCGTGAGAATTCTGAATGGGTAAAGCATCTGCGTACCGACGAATTCTGTACTCCTCTTTCGTAATAACCTTATCCATGAATGAACGCCACAGTACTGGTTCTACTCTGTGGTAACTCTCCCAGAATCTGTCTGTATCTATCCCGTAAGTCATTAATATGGCGTTAACATGGGTTATGGCATTTTTCTTTGCCTTTTGATAGTCGCAGAGTGTGTCATCCAGATCACAGATTACAGCAGAAACCATTGTTGCATGACCTCCTTTTCAATGGGTTGACGTTCCCACACGATGCGAAATCCTATACCAACTGTTCCAATTCTGTACCATTTTCCTCTCCGTGCGCTGCACAGCAGCCGATCTTCCCCTTTGTTCCAGCTGCCTCCCTTTACTGTCTTTTCACAATAGTTGCCCTGCACCAGTACTGGTACCTGTGATGAGTACGGGTGGTCAGGATAGTACCAGTCCATGCACCATTCTTCAGCATTGCCTGCCACATCATACAGGCCCCATGCATTGGGGGGGTATAACCCCACAGGTGAGGTAGATCCTCTGTGTTCTCCATAGTTTGCCAGCTCAATTGAAGGGGCATCATTTCCCCAGGGGTACTTATTCTTCAGGTTCCCAGCTGTGGCACACACTTCCCATTCCAGTTCAAAGGGAAGTCTCCCACCTAAGGCGAAAGCGATCAGTAAGGCACCTCGCCACGAAACCCCACACACAGGGTGATCTTCAAATCCTTTTTTCACCTGATAGCAACTCTTTTCATGATCCCAGAACAAGGGGAGAGACGGGTTGTATTCGTTGAAGAGGTAGTACGTTCCTCCTTCACAATTTTTTATCTGCAGAAAGTTAACTGTCTCTGCTACTAGTTTATTGGTGACCAGATGGCGAGAAACAAAGAAATTCTCCACTTCAATGGTGAGCTGCCTCGGAGAGGCAATCGTGTAAGGTTTTCTTTTAACAAAGCACCTCTCTTCATTAAGTTGAGTTCTCATGGTCTCATAGATAGCCGAGTCGAACCATTTCCTCTCGTAGATGTGATTCAATATACTCTTGATCTTCATGTGACAACCTCTTCTTCCAGTGGTACAGTATGTCCTCAGCGCTTCGATGTGTTGAAAAAGCTTCCCCTCGTGTTTGACGGTGAGAATCCTGGAAGAATAACCATTGACAGTCATCTACCTCATCTCCGAGAAACTCCATCATGCGGGGAAGCGTCTTCTGAGGGTCCAGGATGAGGTCCTCCAATCGTACGACGGTATGTTCGAACAGGTGCACATAGGTAGTGGCCAATTCGTACCGTATTTTCCAGCTCCAGGTGCACAGGTGAAGGGGGGTCGTGAGACACACCTTCTCAGGGTAGTAATGCTGGAGGTAGTGTGGAATTTTTTCTTCATAATCCCATAGAGCATGCATATTCAGTTTCATGATGGAATGTGCTACAGCTCGCGGATCTCGGACAAGAAAGACGATCCTCAACCCAGGAATGAATTTCTTTAACCATTCCAACTTCTCAAATAACATGGTTTCTTTTATTCCCCTCGTATGGAGAGGGTGAGGGGTTAACAAAAACTGCTTGAGCTCGTGCAAAAATTCTCTCAATTGCGGATAGGTCCTGAGATAAGGGTGTAACAGGTGCTCATCAAATTCACGAGCACACCAGGGAACCAAATCGATTTCTCTAAAGACGTCAGTGTGCATTGAAAAAGGTTCACTAATACATTCAAACCGAGGATGCGTCTGGATCAAATCATGGAGAAAGTTGGAACCTGAGCGGTGATGGCTCAAAATCATGAATGGAAGGTTCATGTACCTTCTGCTCTAGTCCCACAATAAAAACCTATCGCTCTTTTGCTGTGGGGTTTACGAAATGAACTTGTATCCTCATAGGGTGCAACTCCACAGATTGGCAACTATTTTTGAAATAAATTGGATTCTTCCATTAATTGCTTCACGTTCCCATTCCATGGGTTACCGCGTACGATTAACAATCGGCAGCGTGTCAGCTCATTAACAAATTCACCGCAGTCCGGGTGAATGTCCAATAAATCCAGTAACCAGTGGGGAGTTGTTTTGTCGGAAAATCGAATCACATTCTCCAGTATGACCTCTTTTTTTTCATGATAATCTGTTATCTCAGTACACTTAAGATTGGTGGCACCTGGATCTATCTGTGCATGAATGAGAGAGGACAGTTCCACAGAGGGAGAAATTGTTCGGTCAAGATACTCCGCAAGTTCTTCGGGCCAGTAGTATGCTTTTTCGTCAATAACTCTCCTCTCTTCGGTGAATGGTATTTCTCTACAGCATTCTAATGCACCAAATCCAATAGAAACAGCATATGGGAGTCCAAATACCAGCGGGGCATTCTCTAAACTCAACAAGACTTTGTCATTACTCACAAAAGATGATTGAGGGAATTGCTTGAGAAATGCCAGCATAAAAGAAGTCTTTCCACTATTCTTGCCTCCAATGAAACCAATTCCACTACCTTTAAGCGAGACTACAGACATGTGTGCCCTTTTCATTCCTTTGGTTTGGGCACGGCCAATGAGGATTCCCCGCACCAATCTCAGAAGATCAAGGCTGGCTGATTCTGAAAAGTGCTTGCACACATACGTTATGTGAACCCCCGTATCACGGTACTCAATCGTGTAGACAGTCTTGAGTTCTGGCGCAGCAATGGTGATGTGACCCGGTTCTTTCACAACCACGCTCCCTGGGATGTCACAATGGAGGGTGATCAGTTCTGCACTCCCCACGTTTACATGGTGAAGGAGCTGCTCGACAGTCTCAGGACTCTCCTCTACACAGAAGATGGGAGGGCTCCCTGTCATTTTCTTTGTTATATCAAAAAAAGGAGAAAGAAAAGGTCTCCATTCTGTGAGTAAGTCATGAGAGGTATGAATTACACACTCATGGCTGAGGAACCTCACACAATATCGTGTTGAGTGGAGTGCAGGTATTCTCTGATTTCTCAAATTTTCTGTCATATCAGTCCTCACTGTGTACAAAGATTGATTCATCTTCACGAGTACACTGCAGTTGAGAGCATGATGCTCCAATTTCAAGGGAAACTGTAGTAGAGGGAAATTTGCATCTCTACACAGAAAAAGAGTTTATATAGATTTCGATACATCCAGTGCCTCCTCACTCGCTCGTGCACTTTTCGTGAATTCTGCAATTACTGTATCAAGAATGCTGTCTGTTATATCTCGACATGGATATTGTCAACCCGGGGTTGTCAAATTATGTGGTGCTGGAAATGGTGCGACCTCTCGAATTGTCAGTTTTTCTCTTAATTGAATCATTCATAGCAGTAACCTCCTCTATTCAGCGATGCAATGTGAGGAGCACCATAAGACTTGACAACCCCTGTCAACCATACCTTTATAACCATGAGAATGCTGCAGCGAATGGTGAAAGAATGTCCGACCCGCAGATCATGCAACCTGAAATTGTAGAAGTAATAACAGGAATGCGTGATATTTTCGTCAAGTTGTAGAAAGGAGGTAAAGATGGAGCAAAAAGGGTTCACTGTATGGTTTACAGGACTGCCGAGCTCAGGCAAGTCTTCAATAGCCGAGGAGGTAGCTCAGAAATTGAGGGAGAGGGGATTGAAAGTGGAAAGGCTTGATGGCGATGTTGTGAGACAAAAGTTGACAAGGGATTTGGGGTTTTCAGAAGAAGACAGAAACGAGAACATAGAAAGAGTAACCTTTGTGGCAACCCTTTTGACGAGGAATGGTGTTGCTGTTGTGGCGTCTTTCATTTCCCCCTACAGGAAAATGAGAGCACATTCAAGAGAAGAAATTGGCAACTTTGTAGAAGTCTACGTAAGATGTCCTCTCCATATTTGCATGGAGAGAGATCGCAAGGGATTGTATAAAAAAGCAATAGCGGGCGAGATCAAGGATTTTACTGGAATTTCTCACCCCTATGAAGAACCTGAAGACCCAGAGATCACTCTTGAGACAGACAAAAAAAGCGTTAAAGAAAGTGCTGAAGAAGTCATGAAGCTCCTGGAGAAATTGGAGTACATTCCAGAGAGAACCAGGTAATGAAGACACGAACAGGAGTGACGGATTAAAGTGCGATCTCATCTGGTGGGGGGAGACTGCAGTATCTGCATGGTAAACCCTTATTAGCAGGTAAAGTGATAATCCTCCATGCACCTCATTGAAGAAGCACTCCGTCAGGGTGCAGACTATTGTGATGTGCGCCACGACATCAAGAGGGTGTACAACCTGGTCAGGGAGAGTAAGAAAACGGTCAGTGATGGGGTTCAGGTAGATGCTGGGGTCTGTTTAAGGGTGCTGGTGGACGGCTCCTGGGGTGTGGGTATAGCAACGAGGGAAGAGAACCTCCTTCTCCTCCTCCCCGATGTCATCAGATCTGCCAGAGCTCTGAAAAGAGATACAACGAAGGTAAAAGAAGCACCCAGCGAGACTGTCAAAGCAGAGAAAAGAGCGAAAAAACGATTTTCAGATGAAGATAGTAAATTGGACTTACTAAAAAGCCTGGAAAGTTCTGCTTATGAAAGAACAAACTCCATCTCTTCCATGAACACTACTCTAGCTGCTGCCGAGAGATCATTACGCATTCTCACCTCAGAAGAAAGGGTAATAGAGACTCATGTGGACAGAATCTCCCTGCGGGTGACAATTACCTGCAAAAGGGGAGACACTCTCGAATCTCGCACCAGGGTCTGGGGATGTATAGGGGGGATGGAATACCTCCAGGAACGGGAGAACACGATAAGAGAGGACACAGCGCACCTGGCATGGGAAGCAGAAACGCTCCTGGAGGCAGAACATTCGCCTTCAGCCGTGGCAGACTGTGTTCTTTCTCACACTCTGACTGGCACGCTTCTGCACGAGGCTTTTGGTCATGCTGTGGAAGCTGACGCAGTCATAACTAAAAAATCTGTATTGACAGGACGAATAGGGGAGAAAGTGGCAGCAAAATGTGTTACCATGGTGGATGACCCCACTGCTCCTCTCTTTGGGTACTACTTATATGATCACGAGGGTATTAAGGCACAACACACCACAATTGTGGAGAATGGTGTCTTAAAATCATTCTTACACTCCCGGGAGACAGCAGCCCTCTTGGATGCCCCCTTGACGGGCCACTGCAAGGCAGAGTTCTATTCCAACACACCGCTTGTCCGCCAGGGGAACACTATATTGAACCCGCATGATTATACGCTCCCTGAACTTTTAGAGGTCAAAGAAGGTCTTTTCCTCGGTGATTCTGCAGGAGGCCAGGCCTCTGTGGGTGATGGGAGCTTTACCTTCGGAACCCAGTATGCCCGTATGATCAAAGATGGCGAGCTGGGTGCGTACTTGAAGGGCTGTTCTCTCTCAGGTCATGTCCTGGAAACCATGAAGAGCATAGATGCTGTCGGGAAAGAGGTCGAAGCAGTCGCTGGAATGTGTGTCAAGGGACAGACAGACTCCCAGGGCTGGTTAGTACCTTGCATCAGGGTGAGGAAGGTGATGGTCGGTGGTCGAGGTCAGTAAGATTCTAAAATGTGCAGAAAAGGAGGGTGCCCAGGAGGCTGAGGTCATTTCTGAGCATTCTACGTTTAAGTACACAAGGATTGCACAGGGAGGGCCCAACCAGGTCGTTCTGGGTGAGACGACGAAATATGCACTCAGGGCAGTTGCAGATGGTGCTGTGGGGTTTGCCTATTTCACAGGTGATGAGGAGGATGCGATAAAGGAAGCAGTTTCCATGGCCAGGAGCAAGGAGAAAAGCGAAAGGTGGCGTTCCTTTATTCCTGAAAGGCCCGAGAAAAGCCTCAATGTCTACCGGGAATCAGTACGTGACGTGCCAGTAGAACAGGTGATCACTGACGTGATGGAAACCCTCGAAGCTGCCAAAGATGAAAAGAGAGTGACAGTAAACAGCAGCTGCCAGCTGGTGTGCACCACCACAGAGATTGCTAACACCTCCGGTGTCTGCAGACGCGCACGTGCTTCTCTCGTCTCCCTATCAGTGACGTGCCGGGCCGCAGATTCAGATCATGGTGTGGGCTCCTCACACAGTTACTCTCTCAACTATGACATCGATTTTTACCAGAAAGGTGAAAAGGCAATAGAAGAGGCCCTTTCCCAACTAGGGAAAAAAAAGACAGAACCAGGTAAAAAAACTGTCATTCTGGCTCCACGGGTTTTTTCCAACCTCTTGGTCTCTGCAGCAGTACCCTCTTTTCTGGGAAACAACGTGGTGGGAGGGCGTTCTCTCTTACGCCTGGGAAAAGAGGTAGCTTCGAATCACCTCACCATGATGGAGAACCCCTTGGTGGAGAGCCCCCTGGGGAGGAGCTTTGATGATGAGGGAGTTCCCTCCCAGGTAGTTACTCTGGTGAATAAAAGAGGGGTGCAGAACTTCCTGTATGACAGCTACCATGGAGAAACAACGGCTAGTGGCATCAGATTTGCATTATACCGCGGTAGAAGCCTGAGGTATGTCCCCAGGCCCTGTGCTACCTCTTTGTCTATTATCGGGGAGAGTGCACCCTTAGATGCACTTATTTCTGAGGTTAAAGACGGCCTTCTCGTCGTAGATGAAACCAATTCCCATGCCTCAAGGCCGCAGACTGGCTTCTTTTCCATAGCAGTGACCAGTGGGTTCATCATCAAAAATGGCGAAATCACCTCCCCTGTGAGGCAGTGCATGGTCTCAGGGCTGGCTTTTGAGGATTTACTCCCCCACGTTATGCTGCTCTCGGATGAGAGGGAATTACACCGCTCCTCCGTGTATCCAACCTATGTGGAGACAGGGCATGCTCTGGTGGATTCCCTCAGGGTTACTGCTTGAACCTTTTCCCAGAAAATGGGTTCTACAAAAAAAGCGGGCCATCATCCCCTGTGAGGGAGAATCAGATACATGACCTACACACGTATGTCTCTCCAAAGAACCCTGTCAACTCGGAAAGGTCTGGTGGAATGGAAAAGGTTCTAAGAGATGCAATAATTTTACATGTTTTGAAGTACTGCTACACTATGACCCAAAGATTTTTAAAGAAAAAGACCCATAGAAGCAGGAGGTGATTTTATGGAATACGAGCAGCCTGAAGTAACAGAGGGAGAATCTCCCATCGCTTCATTCCACATGTAGTGCGTCGTATTTCTCTGCAAAAAGGAAGGGTTCAATAAAAAAATTCATGAACGAGGAGGCTCCTTCCATTTTTTTTCTTCTTGTCCTCCCTTCTCTGTTTATGGTGGAAGTTAACAGCTGTTTCTAGTGGATCTGCAGATCGCAGATCAATAGTGATAATCTCGGGAAAATGGATGTCATCTAAGCCAATACGTAACATTAAAGTCCAGGCCACTTGCACCAACTCGTGACTCACGAACACTCCTTGCGCTTTCCTCACTACACTTTCTCAAGAAGCCCGAACTCGAGCATGCGGTTCACAAACTGGTCCACATCTTTTCGAGCAGTCTCCACAGGAATGTGAAAGCGCTCCGCCACCAAGGATGTGACCTCATCTACATCGGTGGCTTCCTTGCATGCATCCCAGATGACCCGCCCGGTCTCATTGATTGTGTGCATTTTTTTGGTTAAGGGGTTGAGAAGAGCATACCTCCCCTCCTTGAGGAGGTTGAAGGCAGCAATGTCGTTCTGTTTGATCTTCATGAGCATCTCCATAATCCTTAAAAAGAGACACAATAAAAAGGTATCCATGGCACAAGAAGCTGTCATTGAAACATGGAACAAGGTAAAGTGTGAAGTGATGGAATACCTTAAAGACAAAGAATTTCTCAGTTTACTAGCACATGGCTCCTATGCTGAGGGTGTCGCTAACAAAAACTCAGATTTTGATTTATTGGTCGTATGTGCTGGAGAGAGAAAAAGGAGTGAGAACGTTGTTGTCGTCAATGATCTAGAGATAAACATCGAATACATAGGTAAAGATATTTTGCTCAATCAATTAAAATCTTTAGAAAATCTCATTGCACCAAAAGATATTGGGTTTGGAATACCATTAGCCTGCAGACTGAAAAATGCTGTAGTCCTCATCGACAAAGATGATGTGGGGAAAACCCTCGTCGAGATGGCCAGAAATTATCGACCCTCCGCTGACCTCATGAACCAGTATTCCAAAAACGTGCTCAACTACTACTATGATGCTGTGGGTGCCATGGCTTCAGGGGATTACGCTACCTCTGTTCTCATGTCCAGGATTGCTGCACTTCACGTGTTAACAGGAATCCTGCTGAACCAGGGGGAACTGTATGTCATGAAAAAGTGGTTCATCCGTCTTTTGGAGAGAGTGCCGTCTGCACCGAAGGAGCCATTCTTGCGGTTGATGAACCTCGAGGATGTAGACGAAGAAAAGGCCCGACAGTGTGTTCGCGATTTAAATTCCCTCATTTCTGAGTTCCAGCGCCTGAGGGAAGAGGGCAGGTAGGACTCATACAGGATAAAATAACCATTAAAGAAAGGAGACAGCCCAGGAGAGGCTCCTCAATTACTCAAACGATGAGAATCTATACCAGCACCTTTATATACTTCTCTTCAGTGCAGGGTGCATGGAATCAATCGTGTGTGAGGAGTTGAGACGCACCTTTGTCACGTCCAAGGGGAGACTGTCTTTCAAGAAAGCGAGTGAGATCATCGCTCTGGATGATGTGAATTTTTCTGTTAATGAAGGCGAATTATTCGGTCTCTTAGGTCCAAATGGAGCCGGAAAGACGACTACTACCCGAATTTTATGCACGTTACTGCTCCCCACCTCGGGGTCTGCCCGTGTTCTGGGCCATGATGTGGTCAAAGATGCCAGAGAAGTGCAGAAAGTGGTCAACATGGTGGCAGGAGGTGAGAGGATGCTGTACTTCAGGTTGACAGCCAGGGAAAACCTGGCCTACTTTGCTGAGCTGTACGATGTGCCCAGAGATGAGGTGAACCACCGGATTGATGACCTCCTGGAACTGGTGGGACTGGCAGAGAGACAGAATGAACCAGTGGAACGATTCAGCAAGGGGATGAAACAGAGGCTGCAAATAGCCCGTGGATTAATCAATGACCCTGAGGTACTCCTACTGGACGAGCCTACCCTTGGGTTGGATGTGCACATAGCGCGGGACATACGGTCGTTCATTCAGGAGGAACTGGTGAGAAAACGGAAAAAAACAGTGCTCCTGACTACCCACTACCTGTATGAAGCAGAAGAAATCTGTCACAAGGTAGCTTTCTTACACAAGGGGAAAATTATTGCCACAGATACTCCTCAAAATTTCAAGAAAAAGTCAAAAAAAGGCATCTCCATAGAGATACACGTATCCTTTTTGCATGAGAATATTATCCCCTCTCTCCAATCGCTGCACGGGGTGAAAAATGTTTCCACACCCGAGGGACACGAGGTCACCAAAGACGTTCCAGCCCAGAGGGTAATTCTCACCATCGATGACGAGAGCGTCATCCCCCACATCATGACCACGCTGGCAGACACACACACCAAAGTACTCACCATGAATGTACGGGAACCCTCTCTCGAAGACATTTTCATAGAAATGACCTCAGGTGATTAGATGGGATTACTGAGAACAGTGAAGGCTGAACTGCTCAAAAACTTCAGGAACAGCTTTTTTACCAACTACATGCTTTTTTTCAACCTAGTACTCCCTTTTGGACTTGGTCTCACCTATTATTTTATCTATTTACCCTTTCCTCACGAAATACTGCATGTACAGGGGTTTGACCTCTCTTTGTTGAATTTCACCCTGGCAGGGCAGATCGTCTATCTCCTCTTCATTAATATGATACTCATTGGTGGCTATTTTACGGGGGAGAGGCTCCAGGGCACCTTGGAGACCATTTTCCTCACGCCGTGCAATCGCTCTGCCATTCTCTTGGGAGGGAGCCTGGCAGGACTACTCAACTATGCCTGGTTCATCCTGGGCATGGTCTTTATCGCCGTCATCCTGCGTGTTAAGCCGCAGATCCAGTCAGGGGCTGCCGTGGTCCTCTCCATTGTCCTTGCAGCTCTCAGCACTATCGTGGTAGGCATGTTATTCCAAGCCTTTTTCGTGTCTTCGAGACGCGGCAACATGTGGGCCAACCTGCTGCAGGAACCCGTGATCTTCGTCAGCGGCATCGTATTCCCCTTGCAGTATGCACCACAGTTCATCCAGATGCTGGCGTCTGCAGTTCCTCTGAGCTATTCAGTCCTTGCCTTGAGAGCATCAGTTTTTGCAGGTGCCACCGTCTCTGAGCTGTCTCGCGTGTTCTTCTTTTTGACAGCAGTGTCTCTCTTCTACGTGGCCGTCACCGTGTACTGCATGCAGCTGATCGATAAAAAGCTCAGAAAGGAGGGGACACTCCAGTTATTTTGAGGTGATCACATGCATCTTCTGCGCGTCATTCTATCTACTGCAAAATATAACTTCATTGCCTTTTACAGGGTATTTCAAGCAGTAAGTTTTGCCTTACGGTTCTTCATGCCCTTATTAAGCATTGGTACTGCATGGATCTTGTACAACAAGGTCTTTCAAGGGCAGATTAACTCAGAATTCGGACGGTTTGCTTACACTGATTATTTGACCTTCGTCATACTGGGAAATGCAGTCTTTGTGTACATCTATGCGGGGGTTTTCGTCACGGGGCGGGTCATGTTCTTCGCAAGGATGCAAGGTGTTTTAGATCCCCTGTTTTTAACCCCTATGTCGCGGGTTGGCTACATGATGGGGTCGGTGACCATGGGGATGCTCAATGCGACCATAGACTTCCTCCTCCTCCTGGGGGTGGGCATACTCTTTGGCATAGATTTGTCGTCTCTGAACCCTGTGGTGTTCCTCACAGGGATGGCCATGACTCTTGTCTCTCTCTTTGGGTTAGGAGTGGTCATCAATGGGGTAACCCTCACCCTGAGAGACCAGGTAAACACAGCCAACTTTCTGCAGACGATCTTGTACACGTTTTCTGGCGTCGTGGTCCCGGTGGAGATGATGCCTGCATGGGCGCAGGTAGTGAGCAAGGCATCGCCTTTAACGTACGGGCTGCGGATTGTGCGGGGTTCATTACACAGCGGCGCAGCTCTCTCAGATTTTACCCACGAGGTTCTGATGCTCATACTCATCAGCGTACTGCTGTTCATCATAGGTATCTATTTTTTGCGAGCTATTGAGAAAAACCTCAAAAAGGATGCCAAGCTGGCCGTCTTTTGATTACCCATACGTGGAAATGCCCTTTCATCACCCAGTATTGAAATCATAGGCAGTCATGGTATTGACAATTCGAAGGAGTAGTGATGGGGTTCATCATTGTAACACCGTACATTAAGGGTCTACCTCCTATCTAGAGAATCTTCTTTTATATATTTTGGTTGAAATTGTGGGAGAAAATTCTGTCGGGAATTATTGCATCATAATCTTCTAACTAAGGCTCTCTTCTGTCTCTCTGATTTGAACCTGAGTAAAGCTCATTTCTTCGATTAAGAGGGATAAAGGCTGTAAGAAGATTATGGGAAAATCTCTTGTACATACTCATTCAAGAAAAATATGGCAGCAGCTATCATGCATAACAAAAGCAGAACTAAGAAGGTTGCTTCAAAATAGTCTTTGAACCTTTGTGGCTTTTCATCTATGAAGTATTTGTAAATAACAGCAATTATCGTAGTTACCGCAGCGAAAAGGAGTGGCACGAGAGAAAAGGGAAGGAGGAAACTTTTGAAGCTTCCTGCATATGACACGTAACTCTCCAAGTATTGTAATGCAAAGCATATCATCAACAGCGAATAGGCAACAAGAATGAATTCGGACCTATAACCCTGATAGCGTTTCCGGGCAAGCACATACTTTAGAGGTAATGAGAGGATATATAAAACACAGAAAAGAGAAAAAATTGGCAGAATTATATCAACTATGATCAAGAAATTAGGATGAAGACTAATTGGATTAGATTTTGGTACACTAGGAATGATTCGAGAAAGAATATCTATCCCAAAGACATAACTGAAGGATAAAGCTACCACTATGAGAGATATTGCCATTATACTTAGAGCAAAGAGTTCTAAAGGAGTCCTCCTCGTTAAAACATGCTTAAGATTCATCTTCATCCTCCTCATCTTCTTCATCTTCTGGGTTGCAGTACACAATGATGTAATCCCCACCTCCAGTGACCTGAGGAGGAGACTGGCCCATGGGTACGTAAATAGTGACTATTCCTGTTCCACGGATGTTCAATGTCACTAATCCTGTGCAGTCTGTTCCAATGTGGATGTTGACGTTTCCACTTCCCACAATAGTGAGTAATTGAGGACCACTGCCACCCAGGTATAAGTCGAGGGCCCCTGAGCCATTGTGAGAGACTGCAACAGCGACTAATGTGGTAGAGGCATTTCTGATGTACCCTTTGTAGCTTCCTTTGTCACCTGCCTCAATGACAATGGATGCAAAATAGGCCTCTATGCCTGGGGTATCACCCTTGGCATAGATAATTATGACAGGGTTACCTTCAGCATCAAGAGAGACATCTGCGTTCCAGTTTCTCTCTAGCCAGTACCGATAAATGCCTCCTGCTATGCCCCAAGCTATGCCGCCAACAATTGTTGGGGCAGCTACCGCCGTTCCTATTAACCAATATGCTGTCACCAATTTTGCTGTTAAATCGTTCACCTTAGGATCACATCCATCAGGATCAATGTAGAATAAAGGATTATTGTAACAGTAGACATAACGGTTCAAACTCATTGGATTTTCCAGGACTCCACCCTTCGGGTCTCGTTCAATCCACCTTCCCATTTCAGGATCATAGTAACGAGCACCATAGTAGTATAATCTGGATGCATCTATTTCTTTTCCCGTGTATAAATGGTTCTCTTCAGCTTCACCTGATTTTGTAGATTTTCCAAAAGGCTCATATTCAGCATTACTTCTTACATTCCCAGATTCATCTGTTAGTAATCTCGTAGATCCCAGATGATCTCTGTGATAGTACTGTATCAATCCATCAACGTTCTTAGCAATTCTCCCTGTGGGACCGTAGACGTAGGTTGCTTTCTTGCCTGTGTGTGTATTCTTCTCGTAGATGACATTTCCTCCAGAGTAGACGTAAACCACTGGCTGGTACTCCTGTAAGGTGTCCGACCACTCTGTCTTCTGAATTCTCCTGCCATCCCCATCGTAGGTATACTCTGTGATTGTGTGCTGGTTTTTCTCTACCTGGGTCAGCTTATTCCACTCATGAGTGTATGAGAAGGTATCTGTGCCCTTACTCTTTGTCGAGGTATTTCCCATTCCATCATAGGTGAATACAGTGCCATCATTGACAGAGAGGAGTTCATTCATATTGTTGTACGTATAGGTGAGATCATTCTGGGATAAGCGATTTCCTACTGCATCATACGTGTACGAAAGTAAATCAGTGCCCTCCTGGGCTGACACTAACCTGTTTAACCGATCATATCCGAATGTTTGTGAAGACTGCACCCAGTTTTGGTCTGGGAGTCTCTTGCCATATTCCAGATGGGTGATGTTCCCTGTGAAGTCGTATTCGTAGTTCATCACCAAAAGATCTGTATCATTTCTCCGGGCGTGAATGGTGGTTGGTCGGTGGCAGGTATTGTACGTATAGGTTGTGGCCGTGCCATTACTGTACATCATGGTCTCGAGGAGTGAATCTGCAGTATAGGTGAATTCTGCATAACCGGGGATAGCTGTCACCCTGCTGAGAGCATCATATCCGTAGGTGACGACACTCTGGTCCGGGTACGTGAGAGAGGCTATTCGTGATGCTGCATCATACTGGTAACTCACCGTGTAGGGTTCACCATTAAAGGTTCTCGTTTCAGAGAGTAACTGGTTTCGGTTGTCGTACACGCAGGTAGTGGTACCTTCTGGATCTGTCATCAAGGTACGATTGCCATTTGCATCGTACGCAAGAGTGACCTGAGACTGGTCCGGGTATTGTATGCCTGTTAACCGATTGACTGCATCATAGGTGAAGGTAATAGTACCATTGGCAGTTGTTTTCTGTAGTAAATTGCCAACAGCATCGTAAGAGAAGATTTCTTCTGATGCATCTGGATAGGTAACTTCTGTCACTCCAAACAGTGATTCATAACTGTAGAAAGTAGTATTTCTATTACCATCCGTAAAAGAGGTCAGATTTCCTGCTGAATCATACGTGTACTGGGTGAGGTAGTAATCCACAGGATCAATGTATTCTTTCACCCACAGTAATCTGCCAACCCAGTCGTAGTGGTATTCTTTCTTGTGTTGGTTCTCATCAATGAGAGAGACAGTGTTCGTCGTATCATCGTAGTGAGCCTCCATGAAGGTAGAATCTGGGTTGAACAAGGTCATGAGCCTGCCTTGTGTGTCATACTCATAGGTATAGCTGTGTCCCCCTGGGTCCACTTTTGTCTTCACCTTGTTCAGATAGTTATAAGTGTACGTTTCTGTGAGAAGGGTCGTAGGGGAAAGATACCATTCCGTTTTCTTGAGACGGCCTAACCCATCGTAGTAGCAGATTGTGGAGTGATCCAGTTCATTGTAGATAGTGATAGAGTTATTCTGATCAGTGTAGACTGCTTCTTTTTCTGTTAAATCTGGATTAATTTTTTTGGTGACCCTCCCCAGAATATCATATTCAAAAGAGGTCGTATTCCCTTTCGCATCTGTTATGGAAGTAAGTAACCCAGTATTGAAATCATAGGTTGTAGTCACCGTGTTGTTGAATGCATTAGTAATGGAAGCCAGATAAAAATGGTGAGTATCGTATGCGAGAGTGGTAGTATGACCTCCAGCATCTGTTATAGAGGTGAGGTTCCCATACGAATCATAGGTAAATTGGGTACTGTACTCTTGGGGTGTACTCCCCTGATTGATGTACAAAGTCCAGGAGAATTTCGTAGAGTACGTGTTAGAATCACGGAATTGCATGGTATTCACGCCCTGGACGAATTGATCTGGCGAGATGGTGATAGAAGTGATATCCGTACCCAGATTGCTGGTAATTTCTGCCCATGAACTACTGTTGAGATTGTATTCCACCTTTTTTGGGTATTCATTAACGATTGCTGAGTAACTGGTCTTGACGTGCTGTGTATTTTCCTCTATCCAGGTCGTGTACCCCGTGTAATTCGGTGACCCCGGGTAATGTTCAAAGGGACCGATTTCAGTTTGACCATCGTAACAATCTAGATCGGGAACAGTCACGCACTTGGTGTAGTCAGCGTAAAAGGACTTCTGATTCCAGGTGCCCGTGTTGTGCCAGCCAATTCCTGGCTCTGAATGAGTTTCATATAAGGTTTCAGAGGTGGGGACTGGTACACTCGAAATGACGAGGATGCCATTCGTGATCGTTAATCCCGTGAGGTCGAAAGTAAAGCTGGTCTGTTCAGGTTCAGAAAAGGCGCCAGAAAAGACGGAATAATTCCGGGTGGGGAATAAGATTTTAGTTTCCGTCAAGTTGCCCTTTACGTTATATTTGTTGTAGACTTCCTTGACCTTTCCACTGTTGATGAAAGCTTCTCCCAACAAGAAAGTGTGGCAGTTCGAAGGGATTGTATTGGTGTAGAAAGCGTTAGAAAATAGATTGACTGGTAAGCCCTTGGAATCAATGAATTGGTTGGCACTGCTGCTGTTACTGTATGAGTAGAAGTGTTCTGCACCTTCTGGATCTTTCGTATAGGCCGTATTCCCCCAGTTATCGTATCCAAAGGTTACATTATAAGATATTTGCTGTGACGATCCTGCGTAAACATCCTGCTGGATGATATTGTTCTGATCGTTGTACGTGTAAACGATTTTCTCAGTGTGTACCCCCTGTTCGTCTTTGGTTATCCTCTCTGTGATTCTTCCCTTTGAATCGAACTCGAAATGCATGGAGGAATGGATAGTCTGGGAGTCACGGATGATAATGTTTGAGGAGGAGGATAGGTAGTCCTCTCCCTCGTAGGAGAACTCCGTAACTTTCACCAGGTCCAGTTCAGAAGCTGACATGTACTGGGCAGAAACACGATAGAATAGATCTTTACGGAAGACGGTAGAGGGATCAGAGTAAGCTTTTTGAGGAGCAATTTGAGAGGGGGAAGACCAGTTAATACCATTAATACTGGAGATGCGGTAGAAGTACTCATTCGTTCCCTTGTAGATCAAGACGAGATCAGATACAGTCGTTAAGAAGCTGGGATCACCCTGAGCTTGAGCTGTCGTCTGCACGGGGGAAGACCAACCCTGACCTGTGTTGGATTGGGTGTACACGTAATTGTTACCCTTCCGGTAGGCGAGGTAGATTTCACCCGTGTCCTTCTGAATGAGGGTAGGATTTCCTGTCCCACTGTCAACCTGAACAACATTGGAGGGTGTACTCCAGGTTAGCCCATCCGTAGACGTTATCTGGCGGATGTAGTAAGAGGAACCAATCTTATCCGTGTAGCATAACAAAAAGGTCGAATCATTCTTTTGAATGGCAGCAATGTTTCTGACACCCAGTGAGGTCTGCAATGTTTTTACGGGTGAACCCCAGATTATCCCATCAGAGCTCGTCCTCCTATAGATCCAGTATTCAGTATGGGTTATCGTCTCACAGACGTACTCTTTCTTTATTCTGTCCCAGTAGCAGTTCTGCTCAGTCCATACGTAGGTATCCATGTAGTACATGACATAAGAACTATCACGTTTTTCAATGACGACAGGGTTTCCTGTCGTGGTCTTGACCTGTACCACATTTTGAGGGGCAGACCAGTGTTTCTGATCTTCACTCACGGAGCGTTTTAGCCAGTATTCGGTATGGGTGATCGTGTTACAAACGTATTCACAATCACTCGGGCAGCCAACCCATTCACATTTCTCCTCTGTCCAGACGTACGTATCTCTGAAGTACATGACTAAACTGCCATCATCTCTCTGTAAAACGCAGGGTCTCCCACCCTGTGAGGTCACTGCGTACAAATCTTCAGGTGAGGTCCAGGTTACTGTATCGGGGGAATCCACCTTGTAGACGTAGTAGACAGGTACTCCATTTTCAGTTTGTGAGGATTTGTAGGGGGCTAACTTCGCTCTTTCTGGTGCAATAGTCGTATACTCGTAGGTAGAAAATCCACCCGTCGGGTAGTGAACGCCAGTAATGAGAAAGCTGTTCCCTGCCATGTGCTCATACGTTGTCACCCTCCCTAAGGGATCTGTCACGGAAACGAGCCTGTCTCCCGAATAGTTATAGGTCGTTGTGCGAACACTATCCGACAGACTCATCAATTTCCCTGCAGAATAGGAGAAATTGACCACCCTCCCTACCGTGTCCGAAATCCGAATTAACCCGTACTTGGGACCCGTTTCTGAATAACCAATCTGCCCATACGTAAACGTCATGACATTCCCATTCAAATCCGTTACAGACACAATCCTCCCCTGGTCATCGTAGTCCTCTCGTACCCCATCATCGCGATACTTCGTGTACGTGTTATCCCCATTCTTGTACATCATAAATCCATACACGTGGTCCTCCCAGACATTGTTGATGAAGTTCGTTTTTAACTGTGTCCCATTTGGTAAATGTAAGTATTTTTCAGCTTCCTTACTATTCACATCCAACCAGGGGAAGTCCAATGACCACCCGCATCCCAGGTCAGTAGGTGCTTTCTGATACGTAGCTACAGGGACATACTCACCAGAGCCATCCTCCTTCTGTTTGTAAGCCACCACCGTAGTGTAGATGCGGGTTATCGTGAGGTCCAACCCTCTCCCTGACAGTGTGTAGTCAGTATGCCGTATAGTTAGATGGCCCGTCATGGGATCCACGTATTCATTCAAATTCTTGAAATATTGTCCGTATGGCGTTAGCCCTTGCTGTTCCCAGGGATCTGCTATTTCACCCTGGGTCGATGAATCAATGACCACCGGGTACTGAGCAGTTTCCAGCCAATTCGTATCATCAATAATTTTTCTCAAGATATATCCATTCTCCTGTTCTGCAACCTCGTAGTGTAACCCATACGATTTATTCGCAGGATTATGCAATTCATACATCACAGGACACGGAATGGAAAACACTTTATCTTCACCATTATAGAAAGAGATAGAACCATCCTCATTCATTCTATATTCCATGCCATGAATGGTAAAAGACTGCTCAATGACAGAAAAGGGCATAAAATTCTGCACAATGAATTCTTCTAAAAGTAAATCCCCATACACCGTGTATCTTACATCAACGCCCGGGTACACATTGGAGTACGTGATCACATTCCCTGCAGGTATTCCCTTCGTTTTAACAACTTCACCAAACAACTGATTCCCCAATCTATAAGTAATCCTCGCATTACCCATTCGAAACTGCACGCCCTTTTCATTAACTGTGTCAAAAAATGCCTCATACCCTGCTCTCGCCATGTACTCAAATCCACTATTACAGGGAACCACATCTAAATATGGCATATCAGAATACACCTGTATGGTCACTGATCCAACACTCGATGAACCCCTATCATCTGTCACTTTTGCCAAAACGTGGAAAATCCCAGGCTTCACAAACGTGTACTCTCTTAGTAACTCCCCTTTTACAGCTTGCATCCTCTGAGAACCCTTCAACTCCTTCGGTATCGTTTTCACCACTTCAAAGAGCCCATCACCCTCAAAATCCCATTCCAAAGACGTAATCTCTCCATCCTGATCCCACGCATTCCCGTCAAATCGTACACGTAACGGAGCCATCCCGCCCGACACATCAGGTGAGATTTCCACCACAGGAGGCACATTCGCCTCAGTAGAGACAGCTACACATTCCACCATTGTAGTCACCCCGCCGCCATACACAACCTGTGACGCTAATAATATTAGCATGACGGCAGTGAATCTCACCATCTTTTTATCTACCATGATTTCAACCTCCAATAACAGAAGCTATACCTTACTCACAGCTTCCCTTCATCAATCATCTCTCCCTCCTTTCCTATATAAATCTTTTGCTTCCTATCCTCTCTTTCACAATAATATACGAATACAGGAAAACTCCCACATCTTCTTACGTACTTAATTCACTTCTTTCTTTCCTTTTTAAGAAAATTTCGATAGATAGTAGACATTCAGAGAACGTACCTTCCTCGTCCTCGTACGAAATGCCAATTATGTGCTCTGATATTATTTCTTATGTAATCAAATTCTCCATAACAACGTAAGTGCATACGTATGTGCTCCTTTCTTCTCCTTTCTTGCATGGTTTAACTCTCCTATGTTACAGAGACAATCTATTATTTCATCGACATTACTATATAACATTCATCAACGAATGTAACACTTCAGGTATATAAGCATTTCTAATGGTGTGGAGTTGTCCACCATTTCTTCTATTTCACTTCAGCTCCACCAGTAGCATTCGAAACTCGGTGGATAAATCGATATCGAGGATGAGGTTGTTATATTGATTTTTAGGTTCACCCATCAGGTATTGATCGAATGAATTCCAGAAAAAGCAGTCTGTATAAATTTTTCTCAATTCGTGAGCAAATCTTTTCAACTCACTTTCTTATCCTATCACAAGAAACGCACAATGAGGTGACAACATGAGTAACCTGAAAGGCTGGCCCTTCGAACCCTTGACCTCTACCATCAATGGTATAGAGGACGGTCCAGGGTCAGGAAATCCTGGATGAAAGAGGAAGACCTAAATGACACTTGTGACAGGTATGTAGAGGAGATAGTGGTTTAAAATCCCCATCTCCTCTAATTTTTTAAATGTTGTCATCAAATCGTTCGAACTCTCATGGAATACAGTCATCGCCAGTCCCTCCTCCAGAGGATACACGTATGTTGTACAGGGAAGCCTCTCCAGCGCTTTAACAAAGCTGCTTTCATATTCTGTGTGAACTCTCAGGAAAGCTTTTCTGTAAAAATCATAACCCTTCGGAAAAAAATAATGCAAAACAGTACAGGCTGGGAGCACCTTCTTATAGAAATGAGCCTTAACAGTTTCCGGGTAAACTCCAGTCCTCCTGGCCACGTAATTGAAATCGACGCGGACATTCTCTCTCATCATTTCATAAATTCTCCAGTCTAAATCTGCCCACTCAAGAACTCCTCCTGTCTCTCTCGGTACAGCACCTTTCACAAACTCATGGTTCAAAAAAGATCGTAATGCCTCTCTCCATGGCAGATTCCATCCATGAGGTACTGTGAATGTGGGAGTAAAGAGTTTTGACATCTCTTTGATCTCCAAATCATACGCTCCCAGATCCAGAGTCTTCTCACGAGTAGTCACGAAAAAATCGCAGTCTCCAGCCAAGTAGAGAACATAATTAAGCTGCTCATTTTTGTGTAATTCGTGAAATGTACAAGTGAGATCCTCTCTGTCTCTCTTCCTACAAAAATATGTAGTAGTTTGTAAATTTTTGAATGGTTTTAGACTCAATTCTGGATTCCTCGATATTTTCTCTTCATACATACGGAGGATGCGTCTCGAAATGGTTGAACGAGCCTTACCTCTTCCTGAAAATTTCAGTTTCCGCACTATTTCTTTGACTTTTATCCTTGCCTCTTGTTCGATTACCTCGTAGAGAGCATAGTATGATTCTGTTTTGGTGCGTCTTGCCATAGCAAAAATCCATATATCCATCATATAAATCTTTCGGTAGAGATAGAGATGGAGCTGGAAGATGGAGGGAGAAGGAGGTATACTATGTCAAATAGAAAGCTGAGGAAGAGAAGTGCCGAAATAAGTGCTCAAAAAAAGAAGAGATTTGTCTGCCCTGTGTGCAGGAAATCTTTAGAGGTTGTCCCATAATCCAAAATTTTTGGGAATTTTGGCCTTTTTCTATCTCAAACATCCGAGTGTTCATAGCTTTGTGAGATAAAAAGTCAATGAGTTATAGCAAAAATCAATTCTGGGACAACCTCTTTAGATGAAGATAACCTGCCCGACGCAGAAAGTTCTATTCAAGATAACCTCTATGACTGTTCAAACAAAACGATTATCATCAATTCCAAAGTAACCCTCAAGCATGAGTTTCCCCATTTCCGTGATGCAGAAGACGATGTCGCTTTGGAATTCCCTCATGATCTGGTGGCTGTCATTGAGGCAGAATTTGACAGTAGGGGAGAATGTGTTTCCTTCACTATTCTGGAAATTCTCCCACACGAATAGAGGTGATACCATGGAACTCGTGCTGAAAGGTAAACATAAAGCGGGAAAGGATTTTTTTTCGTATCCCACAGAGAAACAGGAAAAATACTACAAAATCTACGATCAAATCTATAATAATCCTGAAATCTCAGTCCTTGGTATGTTCCAGAACACGGGGATAGCGCGAAATACTATCTCCCGCTATCTAAAGGAGATGTATCAACAGCAGATTTTGATCCCACCCTATTTAACGGTGAATCCTGCATCAAATTACGCCGAATACCTGTATTTTCTCACGTTCGACAATGCACTAACTGTCTTCTTATCCTTAAAGGGATTCCCTAACATTCTCTCCCACACGCTCTGTTTGGGGAACTGGAATTTGTTAATCTCAGCCTCCCAGTACATGGATTTCTCAAAATTGGGATTGTACTTTTACTCCCAATTATTTGTGGGGAAAAAAGGGTTCACCGTTACCCCTCAGTGTTCTCTTGATGGGAAACCTATTCAAAATGTGGATATTCATCGAAATATTCGCAGAGAAATTCCGTGGGATGAAAAAGAATGGTCATTATTCAGGTTATTTCGCATGGACATGCGGAAAAAAGTTACTCCAACCCTCAGAAAGGTTAATATCCGTTATGAGGATTACCATTCATGGAAGAAGACAGTGTATGAGTATTGTTCTGCCCACACCTTATTTTATCCCCTGGGTTACTCAAATTACACAAAACTGTTCCTATTAATGGAAACTGATCTTTCCGTGTCATCATTCTTCGAGAATTGGCCAGCCTCCTGCATTTTCACACAGATACCTCCTTTTGTGCTGGCATTCATCTCTGTACCCACGAATGCTGAGAAATGGATGCAGCCTTTACTTGGAAACCTACAAACCCACTTGAGAGTGAAAAAATGTTATTTTTCAATGCCAGTGTTCTATCATAACGAATGCAGATAATTGCCATAGTTTTATTGAAGATTCATTCAAATTGACTTGATACAATACTTTGCCTGTTCCACCACGATCTCACCCATCGAGATGAGACCATCCCTGTTCCAATCATGCCACTGCAACATTATCAGGTAAACCAGCAAAGAACTGCCAGAGGGCTCGATCTTCTGTGAAGAGATAACCCGCTGGGGTTGTCAAGTCTTATGGTGCTCCTCACTTTGTATCTGAGAGTTTGGTAGATTACTACTATAAATGATTCGATTAATAGAAAAAACTGACAATCTAGGGAGTTGATTCGAGAATATTTTTGCCCAATACTTCACTGAAGATGAGCACATATTCTCCTCAAGAAAACACTAAAATCTGAAAAGAGGGTTTAACAAGGAAAAGGTTCTAAGAGATGTCCCACAGTCCTGAGAAGGCAAAGACTTATAAGGTAAAACACTATAAAAGGAATGAGGTGAGTAAGTGGAATACAGAAAACCTACAGTAACAGAGGGAGAATCTCCAGTTGCTTTTGCTGAAGTTATGTAGATTCTCCTTTTTTATTTTTTGGTGTGTACAATGGAAATTCCTGAAAATATAGTGCGGAGGATCGAAGGAGAATATGTTGAAATTCGATATTTCTCCATGGTGTATCGTGATTTAAAGACCCGATTAGGGAAGGTGGAAGAAACTGATAAGGAAGGTATTTCTGTGCGTGTTGTTGATAAAGGACGTCTCAAAGTTGCTTTTTCTACAACTCCAGAGCACATAGAGGACAGGGTTCAATCAGCACTCTGGATGCCTGTATCGGTGTATACACCTTGTGACCCGCTCCAGTATGAGGGGAAAATCCCTGAACCTCTCAAACTCCCCGTGGAGAACGTGAAAAATGTCATAGAATCTTTGAAAGGACTTGAGTCAGCAGAAGCTCGCCTGGAATCTCTAACAGTTCATGAGCATATTTTAACAAATGGAGGAACTGATGTATGTCACGGGAATTCTAAGATGCTTGTGAGGTTTTTCCTGACGCCTGCGGAGGGGTTCACTCGCGCCTACTCTTTTGGATACCCTGGAGATAGTGATCTTACTGCTATGCTGGAGCTTCCGAAAGGACGTGATCTGACCACGTCCACCTGTCATGCACTTTCTCCCGGCACATACGATGTGGTGCTCTCCCCCCAAGTCACGGGAATGCTTTTTCACGAGATTGTCCATGCTTTTGAGGGTTCCCTACCTGAAATACCCTTTTTGCCCACCATTTCAGTGGTCGATAATCCACGTGCAGACAGGTTGGGAGGCTACGCCTATGATTCAGAGGGGTGTAAATCGTCCCAGACGTACATAATCAACAAAGGTACAGTACAGGGGTGCCTGGCCTCTGTTTTCGAACCAGGGACAGTGTACCCCACAGGGAACGGGAGGGCCAGCTCCTTTGATGTCCAGCCCATACCCCGGCAGAGTAACCTCGAAGTGTACAGTCAGGAAGAACAATTGAGTGAGGAAGAACTCCTGGAGGCTGTCACCACGGGCGTCTACATCGCCCAGGTGGGAGAAGGTTCCACCTTCCCGGGGAATATCACCTATTTTGACAATGCGGTGGCGTATCGCATAGAAAAGGGTGAGTGCACAGAGCCTTTACGCGGCATCAGCTTTGGAGGGAACCCACTCACCATGGCAGCCAAAATCGAGAACATGGGGAAAAATCAAAAAGTGGAACCTGCAGTGTGCTGGAAAAACAAACAGCGCCTTTTCATAACGACAAAGGCTCCCTCTTCTCTCATGAGAGGAGTGTCTCTTACGTCTCGCACTGCTCAGACTTCTCACACTTCGAGGAGTTGAAACTGGACCATACGATCGATGAATTCCTCAACATCTTTGCGGGCAACCTCTTCAGGGACCTCAAACTGTGCAGCAACCATGGGCACAAGCTCTTCTGTATCTTTGGCTTCTTTACAGGTTTCCCAGATAAATCGACCCGTTTCATTAACCCTGTGCAGCTTTCTGGTCAAAGGATTGAGCAGTCCGTACTCACCTTCCTTGATGAGATTGAACAAGACCATGGTGTTTTGTTTGACTTTCACAGCATCACCACAACATTTAAAACCTTTCCAGTAAAAAAGGTTTCTGTGAAAGAAGTCATTGAGATCTGGGAAACTATTAAAGAGGGAGTTTTGGAATACCTCAAAGGTACTGAAGTCTTGAGTATAATAGCACACGGCTCTTTTGTAGAAGGATTTGCCAACAGAACCTCAGATTTTGATTTACTCATCGTGTGCAGGGATGACACGAGGGAAAGAACTGAAGTCATCATGATTCATGACAAAGAAGTAGACATGGACTTTTTTCGTGAGAGCACTCTCCGCAACCAATTAAAATCGATCAATGATGTGCTCAAGCCTGGGTTTCAGCCACCCTTTGTCATGAGGTTGAAAAATGCAGTCATCCTCCTTGATAGGGAAGACACGGGGAAAACGTTGGTCGATATGGCTCAGGAGTTCAGCCCCTCTCATCAGGTCATGACCCGGTATTCCAAGATGGGGCTCAGTTACTACTATGATGCTGTGGGCGCCATGGCTTCGGGAGATTATGCTACCTCCATGCACATGGCACGGCTTGGTGCTCTGGAGGTGCTGGCTGGGGTCATGTTGAAACAGCGGGAACTCTACATTCAGAAGAAATGGCTCATCAAACTCATGGACAGGAATCCAGCACCCACAGAACTCTTTCTGCGGCTCATGGGATTGGATACTGCAGATGAAGAAAAAGCTCAGCAGTGTGTTCGCGATCTCAATTCCCTCATTTCTGAGTTTGAGCATCTGAAAGAGCAGGAGATATGAACAGGATAGAAGTGGAATAGGTTACCTACTTCCCCTTTCAGTGAAGTTCTTCTTCAGAAAACCACAACATGATCTCATGCCGCGCTTCTTCGCCATCTTTGGAAGCATGTACCACGTTTCGCGTGGAACGATGCCTCACATTTGAAAGATCGGGCGAATCGCAGGTAACATCGCCCCGTATGGTGCCGGGGTGAGCTTCTATGGAAAAGGTACTCCCAATGAGCTTCCTTGCGTTCTGTATGGCCTGGGTTCCTTCCCACACCATGCACACTGCGGGACCAGAAGAGACAAAGTCAATGATCCTGTCCTTGACTATCCTGCCAATTTCTAAGGCAGATTCTGTCCCTAAATGTTCTTTAATTTCTATTTCAATCTCTTTGTAGAATTTTAACGTTTTTTCGCCCGAAGTTATCAACCAGGTATCAGTGGAGGGATAGTGGGCTTCTACCATCTCCCTGGAAGGGGTCACCATTTTCAGGGCCATCAAGGTGAGGCCAGCTCTCTCAAACCGGGCTATGACCTGACCTACCAGGCCGCGCTTTACCCCATCGGGTTTTATCATGACGAATGTTTTTTCCATAGCATTTTTTACTCAGCGCATGATTATTTAAAGCTCGCTTCTCAAGCTGCACTGTCAACTGAAAACTGACAATCACAAAGTCTGTAACCTGAAAAAAATGCAGTGCCCTCTGCATCGATCCGGTGGGATCACTGCTGCAGAATCAAGAAGGAGACAGAAGAACAGCTTTCTGTGCAGTGCCTCCTCACAGGTGAATAAAGGAGACAAAAAGATAGCATGAAAGACGTGGCCATAAGTTCGAGCTCTCGCTTCTATGATGAAGTGAGGGTAGTGAGGGACAACCTCGAAGCCCTGGGAGTGTCAGTCTTTACTCCAGAATTAGATCTTGTTGAGTCACGGGTTTATGTCGATCCAGTGATGAAACAGAAGCTCACCTTAACGTTCCTCGATAAGATCAAAACCAGCAAAGTTCTGCTCGTGGTCACCGATGAGGAGGGATACGTGGGGAGGAGTGTCAGCCTGGAGGTTGGGTTTGCATACGGGTTGGGGCGTCCCATATTCTGTCTTTTCCCCATAGCTGAACCAGCGATTGCGTGTCTGTGTAAAAAAGTTGCATCTCTGGACGAAATAGTCTCTTTTCTGAAGGGAATTGATTGATAGCAACGTACGTCCGAACAGGGAACGAGACTGGCACCTGCGAAGCGTTACACATCCCTGGAGTCAAAACCTACTCACACTGGGGGTGTGTAGGTTCGTCATCTTTTTTGAGGTATTGTTTCCTTAAGAGCGTGACAGCAGTCTGGGACAACTCCATGCATCTTGATCTGATATCTCTATATAAGATTTCTCATGTGAAGGTTGTCCGTCGTAGCGTGCCATTCTTGTGCTCAGTAACGTGTAGGTGTGCTGTCACCTGTCAGTGAAGGCGTGGGAAATTCGATGACTTCTGTAATGTTTTAGTGTAAAACAATTCGGGTATTTTCGAGGAATTATGAGTCATAGGGAAATGGTTTTGGTCAATCGGATCATAATGGAGACTGAGGAAGGAAAACCTTAAAAAGGATGATGAATCATTCTCCAGAATTAGGAGAAAGAACGTGACAGGAGTGAGAAAGCATGACCACAAAAAAGGAAGAGAGTAACCCCAAAGAGAAGCACTATCGTATCAGCTTGTATCCCAAGGAAGAAGAAATCGAAAAACCTTCATATTTCGAAAAACCCGAGAAACCACCAGATGCAAGGCAGATGTCTTCGAAAAAGTCTAAAAATGATGAGGAGTAAACCAGTATGGACGTTACACTCATAAGACCGCCCGCTGGATATTCAACCGGGAAAAAACCGAACATTAAGCGGGGACTGTATCTCTTACCCCAGGGACTCATATATTTGAGCGAAGCCTTGAAGCGTGCAGGCCACGAGCCGATGATCATTGATGCAGAGCAAGGGAAACTGCAGTTACGAGACATCATGACAAGGCTGGACCGAACGTCGCCCGAGGTTGTGGGGATAACGACGACAACTCCGAGCTGGCCTTTTGTGGAAGCAATTATACGAAAGATACGGGAGCATTTCCCAGAAAAGAAGATTATTATAGGTGGACCGCATGCCATGTTTCAGTATGAAAAGATCTTGAAGAGAAGGCTCGTTGATGCAGTCATCATCGGAGAGGGTGAACACTCCGTGGTCGAGTACGTGTCTGCCCTGGAAAAGAATTCACCCCTTGATGCTGTTCACGGCATAGCTTTTGCACACAATGGCAGCATCCAGTACACAGGACCATCTCCCATGATTGATGTAGACACCTGGGGCATACCAGCATACCACCTCCTCAACGTGGAGGCGTACAAAAAAGTGGGTGGCGTGTCCATAAGTGCCATGCGGGGCTGTCCCTACACCTGTGCCTTCTGCTTAGTCCCGAAGATCCATGACAACACTCCACTACATCCTCATCTTGAATCTGAACCCAGGATCAAAAGTGCACAGACCATTTTCAAGGAAATGCTTCATCTCAACACGGAATACGGTGTTAAAGAATTCAGTTTCATTGATCCCACGTTCACATATTACAAAGAAAGGGTAGAGGAGTTGTGCGACCTTTTGATGAAGGAAAACCTCGACATCCGCTGGTGCTGCCAAACGCGGGTGGACTACGTTTCTCTTGACCTTCTCGATACCATGTCACGCGCAGGGTGTGTCGGTATACTCTTCGGCGTGGAATCTGGGAGCAGAGACGTACTGGAAAGCATAGACAAGAGGATAACGAAGCAGTTCGTCATCGATACACTCAGCCTGTGCAAACAGACGGGGATCAGCCCCACGCCCTCGCTCATCATCGGATTACCTGGAGATTCTGTCAAAAATGCCCAGAAGAGCATAAAATTCGCTAAAGAGTTAAACGAGAAGTTTGAATTGAACAACTATCTGCAGTTCAATACGTTCATGCCTTCGCCAGGATCGCTGATCCAGGACGACTTGAAAAAGTACAAGATTATGATAAACGATGAGCTGAGTTACTCCTTCTGGGTGTTGGTGCCTGTCACGAGCACTCCCCACCTCCCCTATGAGAAGCATGTGGAGCTCTGGCACACCATATGGCAGACCTTTTTCCCTGAATACTACGACCTCTACCTGGAGATAGAAGAATGTGCTTTCACAGGGACTGACCCCCTCCTGGGCATGTTCACAGGGGGGTAAGATGATCTACAAATTCCCTCATTCGGTGAGACCTGCGACCTTGGAGGAACGGGAAACTTTTTACCGTGAGGAATTTCACCTAGAGCAGGCGGTGGAGTGGCTTGAGAAATTTGCACCATACCACATGTGTATCACCTTCGATTTAGGAGTTGAATCTGGCATCATAAAGGACATAACCTGGAGAGATAATGCCTTTATCAGGTTAGGTCCCGTAGAGTATGGAGATCTCAAGAGATTGCTCCTGAAGTTTCTCCCTGAAGATGTGTACTATGACAGGAACTTGTACCCCGATGCGTTAAAATGTGACAGCTGTGAAGAGAGGAGAAAGAGGGGCTGCTTTGGCTGCGCGCATGGGGATGGGCAGGAACTGGTTTTTGATGTAGATCCTGAGAATTACCTGTGCCCTCACTGCGATACTGCTGGGAAACACCGGTATTTTTCTTTTTGCGAAGAGTGTTTCGGGGCTACCAGAGAGGCGACGCTCTATTTGTACGACATTCTGAATGAATCCTTTTCTGACCTGCACATCGTGTCTACGGGGAGGGGGTTTCACATCCACGTTTTTGATAAAAGTTCGTTCCGCCTTTCTGTCGATGAGAGAATGTCCCTCATCTCCAGGATACGGGAAGCTCACATCGCAGTAGACAGCCACATTACGACAGGCAAAATGTACCTCATAAGACTGCCCTTTACGCTCAATGGCCTCGTCAGCAGGGCTGCTGTGCCTCTCACCATCACAGAAGTTGAGGCATTGGACGTTGTTAACACCCCTTCTCTGCCTCGATTTATGCGTGGGAGCGGCAGATAACCATGGAGAGTACTCCTTTACCCGTGGTGGTAGGTGCTTTGATCAATGAGAATGATGAAGTCCTCCTGATGAAGAGGGGGAACCCGCCTTTTGAAGGCCAATGGGTTCTCCCGGGTGGTAAATGGGAAAGGGGAGAGTCGTTACGTGACGCTCTTTTGAGAGAGGTGTGTGAAGAAACGTCATACAAAATTGAGGACACAGAATTAGTTGCAGTAGTTTCTGTGCGAATAGTTGACGAGAAAGAGAACTTAATAGACCACTACATTCTTTTTTTCCACGTATGTTATGTGGGTAAGGGTGAGAGGGATGAGGATTCATGTCAGTTCTTTGACAAGGAGTCTCTTGAGCGCATACAAGTTGCTCCTGTCGATAGGAAATTGATTGAACTGTGTTTCTCTTCGCAAAATAGATTGTGGGTTGGTGAAACAGTGGTTCAGAAGGTGCAGTTGACTACCTCTACCTATTCCTATGCATTACGTGAGTTTCATACGCAGGTGAAAGTATGCCAGAGATGAATGAAAAAGATGAACCACTTATCGTGACAGATGAACAAAAGCAGGCTCTAGAACACGAAATACGCACCCTCCCCCTCATAAAAGATGTAGGGGTTGCTGACGTGTCTTCATACAAACAAATACCAGGGGGGAGTACACCGTACGAGTTTCTGCACGATGCGAAGACTGCTCTCGTCTACGTAGCAAAAACGGAGGATGTATTACATACGTATGGGAAGTGGTATGTGGTAAGTCTTAACCACTTTTTGAAACAGACCAATGACAGGATCATAACAGTCCTCAAGCGTCATGGGTTGCATGGTCGCGGGGTCATTGATGAAGGAACGAAAGGCGACTTGATAGGAAAAATTTCATTTCGTCAGCTCGCTGTCCTGGCAGGGCTAGGCACTATTGGGAAGAATACCTGCTTACTGCACCCTGTGTACGGTCCTAAGGTGGTGATAGGGGTGGTGCTCACGAATTCACAGATACAGAATGATGACCCTTTGGATACAGAACTGTGTCTGGACTGCGCTTTGTGTCTCAGAAAATGTTTAACGGGAGCAATAAGAAATGATTGTTTTGATAGGTATGTGTGTAAAAACAGGAGGAAGCTCCTTGGGAAAGGGTGCGGCACTCCCTGCATTGATTTGTGCCCTGTGGGTAGCAGTGGAAAAATATGAGGTCCGGTACCTTGCAATTGGCTGCAGGTTTTTGATTTGAGGAAAAGTTCTGGTTAGAATTAACGTGAGAGGAATCAATTCAATGCTCATGCACAAACCTGCAATCAACTGGACCCTCCAATGAGAAATGAATTTTTGCTGTAATCTCATTTTCATTTTCACAGACCTTACTTTGTACTGGTCTCATCAGTAACCCTTTTAATGACCTACTCCTTGTTCTGTGTATGTACTTCGTTGTGACTACCCCGGTGAACCGCCAGTACGATGGCATGTGGGAAATCCAGTGGGCAATTGGAGAATGTAAGGTGATCAAGACCCGGCACAAAGGGTTGTTCTTGTTGGAAGCAGACGAAACTGCTCTCGAAAAAATAAAGTTATACGAGACCACTGCCATCTACCGGGTGATCCCGCTCGACCTTGTGATAAAGACCCATCTCCCTGAAATTGTGGAAGAAAGTGTTAACCTGGCAAAACAAAAGCTGAAAAAGGGTGAGACCTTTGCTGTTCGGTGTAGGAGACGGGGATTCCACGTCTCCAGTAAAGAAATAGAGCAAAAAATTGGGGCCCTCATAGTAGAAACACTCAGAAATCCTGTTAACCTTGACAACCCTGATAAAGTTGTGCTCATCGAAATCATAGACGATAAAGTTGGTATCTCCGTTCTGAAAGAAGGTGAGATCCTCAAAAAGGAGGCCATAGACCTCTAGTACTAACTTTTCTTCTCAGTCCTGCTCTCTTGTCCAATCTTACTTTCCTGTCTGTAGGAGATTATCCATATGGCGAGTGCAAAGAACATGGCTACTGTCGCAGTCATGTACAGTTCCTGAAAGGGGATAGCTCCCACCACGTGGTTTGACACCTGGTACAGCATGTAAAAGAGAGGAATCGCGAATCCCCACACCCGCAAGTAGTACCACATCAAGGCGGCGCGCCTCTCCCGGGAGAGGCCACCCTCTCCTGTGGGTTGAGCGTAAGCGTCAATAGTCTTCCCTATTAAGGCGACGAAAACAGCCAGAGGAATCCACGGATTGGCATATATGTATAACTGGAGTATTCTGAACACCTGAATCTCCTGCCACGTACTGGGTGCGTGTTCCCAGATGTTGAAAAAACCCACAAATGCCAGCAATAGTGACGCTAAATACGTGAAGATGCTGAACCTACCGGGAGCAAACTCCTCAGACAATATCTTGTCAATACCAAATCCCTTCGAGAAGATGTAAAATCCAGTGAATCCCCCAATAATGTAGAGGATCTTGAACTGTTTGAAGTAGTACGCAAAACAAATGGACATAATCCATAACCCGGGGAGGCCGAAGATGAGGCCTGAGACTTTGCGGTCTTCCAGTAAATCCTTCAGGTACCGGTGCAAAATGAAGTAGGTGGTCTCCAGTTCTTCTGACTGCTGCACAATGATCCGATCCACCGACAGGATGTCAATCTTGGACCTGATCACGGGTTCAATGAACTCGTCCTCCCTCCCATCTGTCACCAATATGACTCCGTCCGCCTTGAAGATCTCTAGAATTTTGACCATCTGGTCTCCAATCTTCACGTCAGAGGCGATTCCCACCTTCTCGTCCCCCGTCACTGCTGCTACCTCAATTTTTTTGGCTAAAGGTTCCCACTCGTCTCTCACGTTGAGGGCCCGGAATAACACGTTGGTATCAGATTCTGCAGGATCTGCTAACCCCAACTTTACGGCAGCATTTAGAACGTTCTCTCTTCCTATGATGGGACCTTCTACTCCTGCCTTCCTTCCCAGGTCATTGTCCCTGTCAACACTTAAGACGAGAATTTTCTTATTTTCAGCTTCTTTCACAGCAGTCCACCTTCCTGAAGGATGCGAAATTCTTCTGTAGTTAACCGCTTCCCTTTTTTGAATTCCTCATATATCTGTTTCGCTCTCACCTTCACGAGTTCATCTCGCTTCTTGATAGTGTCCACCTGCTCTCTTATTTTTTCTTCCTGGAGCTTGAGCGCCATCTCATTCTTCTCATCAACGAGTTCCTTGTATTCTTTGTAGAAGTTATCTCTCTCCTCTTTTTTCTGGATAAACTGCTGATGGTAGGAGTCAGCTTCCCTCTTGATTTCGCTGCCTCGCTTGTAGGCGTACAGCATCCGCTCATGGAATTTCCCAGATTCTACACGGACTTCCTTTATTTTCTTGTTGCACTCAGTGAGAGTCTTTTTTAAGTGCGTTTTCTCATCAAAGATCTTTTTCATCTCTTTCCTGACCTCATCCACGTGCTGGCTGAACTCCAAAAGCTTCTGTTTCTGCCTTATGGATTCTACCAGTTTGTTCTCTGTATCCATGGAAAGGACAGAAGTTTCAAGCTTCCACTCCATTTCTTCAACCTCTTTTTGCAGTGTAGCTGGATTTCTTGCCTTCAGCTTGTTTTTGTCCAGGACGCTGTAGACTTCTTCCTTTTTTTGTTTGAGAACTTCGAGGTTCTGGTTTAACTCTCTGATTCTCTTGAGTGCTTCCTTTTTCAGCCGTACCTCGTTCTGAATTTGTGCATTAACTTCATCTCTTTGCGCCCTGTTCTCTTTTGCTTCTTTTATGAACTCTGAAAACTTTTCATTCCGCTGGTCACGTTCTTTGACGAGTTCCTCGATCTGGGGATTGAGCGTATCCAGTTGTCTACGCAGAGTTCGTATCTGATTTTCAATAGTTGAGAGTTCAGTGGTATTCACGAGAATTACCTCTCCTAGAAAGAGTTATAAATGCTTCTATTTAAAACCATTGGTGTTTCACAGTTATGTCATGCTCGGCTGCGGCGAGGTTGGACGAGAGCTGCTCAAGAGAGAACCCCACTTCAGAGTGGTGGATAAAGATGTTGTGCGGGAGGGTTATGATGATGTGAAAGGGGACCCTACTGATCGTGAGGTGTTGAAGAAAGCAGAAATTGAAAAAGCGGAGATTGTGGTTATTTTAGAGAAAAATTCTCTCTTTTCTCTGGTACGAAATTTGAATCCAGACGCTTTTGTCATTGTCTACGAAAAAGACAGGAAAATGCAGAACATGTGTATGGGTAAGGGACTGATCATACCAACTGATGAGGCAGTGGCAGATGAGTGTTTAACTCAGATACGAAGGTTTGAGAAATTGAAGAGAAAGGAAAGACTGGAAAGAGTGCTGCGCTCTGGGAAGACAATGGCTATCATTATGCATGATAATCCCGATCCAGACTGTATATCATCTGCTCTGTCATTGAAGAAAATAGGTGAGAAAATAGGGGTTGATTCAGACCTCTTTTATGGGGGACAGATCGGTTACTCTGAGAACTGGGTTCTGGTAGAGCTCCTGGAAACGGAGCTCATCTCCCCTGGGACGAAACCTGATTTTGCAAACTATGATATTACCGCTTTCATCGACCACAGTCCCTGGTACTACACCTCTATTGCGAGGAATGTGAACCCCGACATTGTGATTGATCATCACATTCCGCCAGAGTATGAGGGGAGATTCGTAGACGTAAGAGAAAACGCCGGGTCTACGGCGACGATTTTGACGGAGTATTTGCAGTTGTTCGGGGTGGATATTGATTCGAAGCTGGCGACAGGACTTTTCTACGCATTGTTAGTTGATACGAACAGTTTCAGGAGGGGGATTTGTGAACTGGATATTGAGGCATTAAGGGTATTGAGGAAAAAAGTAGATACAGATCTACTTTCTCAGGTGGAAAGGGCACGATTCTCAAAAGCTTTGGAGAAAGGGCGCGAACCCTCAGATTTCTTGAATATTCTGGGAGACGCGGTGAAGAACATGCAGATGCGAGACGATGTGTTGTTCAGTTATGTGGGAAAGGTGAAGCACAGGGATGCAGTGTCTAATTCGGCAGATTTTCTGTTGAAGATGGAAAGGGTGAAGGTAGTCTTAGTGTACGGGATTGTGGGAGATACTATGTACATATCAGCGCGGTCGTGGGACGAGAAGCTGCATGTAGGGGAGCTTTTGAGGGAAGCTTTCCACGAATTGGGGAGGGCAGGAGGTCATCCTCTGGCTGGAGGCGCATCCATATCTGTAGGGAAGCTTCCAGAAAACTTTAAAGAGGAAATTGTTGAAAGATTCTTGAAGGTCATGAGGAAATCTTGAAGATTCTAAACATTTTTGAGTCAAAAATCACAAAAATCATTCTGGTGACCGTGCTTTGACGATGATGATGTCACCAACGGCGAGGACATCCTTGTAGGGGACAGCAATATTCTGGGCCCCTGCTTCCTGGCCCACGGCAAGGCCGAAGATTTCTCCCACATCGAAATCGAGGACAACATCATTGACAATACCGACGTACTCAGCTTTGGAATTATAGATGGGGAGTCCATAAAATCGGGATATACGCATAGATTGGTTAAGATAGTGTCCTATTTAAATGTTTCGTCACAACGCTGAAAAAACTCTGCTGCCCATCTCTTGCAGAGAAGAGATGGAGAAGTGATATGTACATTGGGGGGCCCAAAAGGTAGAAAAAGCACATTTCAGACAGGCAGGTGCTTGGGTGTGTGGGAAAAATTGTTGATCATTCATTGAGAATAGCCGCAAGCTTCTTTTTCAAGGGATGTCCCAAAAATATGAACGCCGAAGGATTTTTAAATAGACACCTGGAGGGAGGAACCATGAACAAGTATATCGAGAATCTATGAATGTTTTCGAGAAACGCAAAGCTCATACTGATAACACACATTTTTGATGGGTTTTCCTATGGTGTGCTGGTGGTGATCCTCAACCTGTATCTTTTGGCAGGAGGATTACAGGTAGACTTCATAGAACTGGTTCAGTCCATAATCATGTTCGCTATGGCATTCATGTCATTTCCTGCTGGAATTATCTGTGACCGTATAGGTAGAAAGCAAAGTCTTATGATTGGCTATACCTTAAATTTCGTGTCTATTGTCAAGCATTTTTGCAGGTTGAGCTTTCTTGATTAGATTCCCTGCTTCACTAGCCATCTTTGTTCTCTATAATGAAATCGACGATTTTCATGGAGAGTTCAGACGAGAACTTGTTCTGTGATAAAAACTGTAGCATCTCCTTTTTGAGATTCTCGCTATTTTCTGACCTTCTCTGCCCCAGTTCGGTGAAGAGAATGTAGAAGGCTCGAATGACTGAGGGTGCCATAATAGTATCGTCTCCTTCCAGCCTCACAATGGGTCCTTTTAAATCCAGGTCTTCATTCTTGTCATCCTGGATGACTTCCTCAAAGATCTCCCATGCAATGTAGAAGTAGGGAGCTTCATCCGGGTATTCTCTCTGCATAAATTTCTCCGCATGAGTCTTCGTTTTCTCCATAACATCCATAGTTTTATTCATGGGTTACCCTCTCCTCGACATTTTCTCTGACTGCCATCTTCACTTTCACCAGTTCTTTATAAGCTTTTTTGATGTTCTCTGAGGTTCCAATTTGCAAAGCTCTTCTATAGTTCTCCTCCAGGTGTTCTTCTTTCTGTTTTCTGTCAATTTCAGTGAGGTTGTGTTTTACTTTGTTGATCTCTACCTTCTCCTGCAACTCCTCGTAAAGGTGAAGACTTTTCAACCAGAGCTCTCGAGCCTTGTCCAGGTCTTCTTTTCGTGCGAAACATAACCCTTCGTTGTACCAGGTAGATGCTCTCCTGGGGTTATTATTCCCTACTAACTGCAAGGCTTTCTCAAACAGCTGTAATGCCTCGTCCACCTTATCACGTACATAGAGGCAGGAACCCACATTGTTCAGCACATCAGATAGCAAGAAGTTGTCCTGCAGTTCTTCAGCAATTCTCTGGCATCTCTTGTAGTACTCTTCAGCCTTGGAATATCTCTCCTGTTTGAAGGCCACGTTCCCTAACCCTTTTAATGCGTAGGCTCTCCCCTTGTCATCTTTTACTTCCTCACAGATCCCTTCCATACGGAGGTATGCTTCCTCTGCCTTGTCCAGGCACCCTCTCAATTCGTAGACGTTTCCCTGTGTGTAGAGAACCCAGATTAACTGCTGATTCCCCAAGCTTTCCGGGAGGACAGTTTCCAGGAGATAGGAGAGTGCCCCATCGTCCTGTTTTCTTTCTTCATCCATCCTCTGGAAGGCTTGACTGAGAGCTGTGTCCCATTCCTCAGAAGTACGCAACCTCCTCGCTGCATCTGTTTTTGTCATATGAAAGATCTCCTTTCCTTTTTCAGACAATCTATACGAACTTTCTCCTTTATAGGTCCTGTTCTCGTATTCAATGTATCCTTTCATTCTAAGATGCTGCAAACTTCGGTAGACATTAGGTCTGGAAACTCCTTTTGTATTTGAGAGTTGTTTCTGGAAATATTCTATGACCTCCTCCGTGGTAATCGGATGGTTAGTTCCGATTACATGGATGATGTGGAATTTTATTTCCCACGGTTTTATCTCTAGTTCTTCAATTATGTCTTGGAGTTTTTCCAGGATTCGCCGCTTTAATTCACCAGGTATTTCATCCGTTTTTTTCCTTTTATTTCCGAAAAGATTCAATCCTTTTGAAGTAATTGCATAGAAGTGGGGTTTCTCTCTTTTGATCTTTCGGAGATATTCTCTTGCCACGAGGATATGGAGATTTGACCGGGCTTTGTCTCCGAAACGCTGTAATTGAGTTTCATAGATTCTTCTTTCATTGCGACGGGCAAAGTCTAACAACTCAAACATGAGTTCAGGGCTTGCATTGCCGTTGTTCTTTGGTTGTGTCATGACGTTACCTGATAAAGAACCTTAATATGGTTATGGTATGTTTGCAAAATGTGAGATTTCAAGTGCTCTAAATACTCTTTAGGTGACCTATTGACGTTACTAAATGTTCAAAAGAGAGTGCACTCTGAGATATCTAGTTGTTCAAACCACTCTATGATCTTGCCACACCATTTGATCTTCCTTTCTGCACATTTCTTGTAAAAAGTTCTCGAAAAGAGCTCTGCTACTAATGTCTCAACCTGAAGCCAAACCCAGCAGCGCCACCTGCTTACACAAAAGTATTTAAGAATTCACAGTGTCTATCACCTATGGATGAAGTAAGGTTGAAAATTCAAAAAAGGACTTTTCCAAGTCGTGGTCGGGCCCGCCTGAATACATCAATGCTTTCAGAACTTGATGCTAAAGAAGGATCTGACCTGGAAATTGTCAATGAAGCGCTCCACAAATCGGTGACCGTCACCCTCTTTGCAGATTCTATGGTAGAAGAGGGGTACATCCGACTGGGTGCAGAAGATTTGGAATCTCTCAATCTCGATGAAGAGGACACTGTTATCATCAGGAAGAAGCCCCCTCTCCCTGAGCAGATGAAAAAAACAGCTACAGAAACAGCAGAACATATTTCTGAACACCTGGGAGAAGCAGGAGAAACAATCAAAGAGGGAGCCCATAAGGTGAAAACAGAAACGATAGAGGCAGCAGGCGCTGCAAAAGGTGAATTTGTAAAGGCTTACGGCAGAATCAAAGAAGAAGTCACCCCTGTTACGGAAAAAGTTGAAGATGCAGCCAGAGAAGCTTACGCCAAGGCGGCAGAAAAAGTGACTCCCTTCGCAGAGAGGATCTCAGGCGTCACCAAAGAGACGATGGCCAGAGTCAAAGAAGAAGTCACCCCCTACACAGAAAAGGTCGAAGGCAAGGCAAAAGAAGCCTACGCCAAGGTCAAGGAGGAGCTGCCATCAAGGGAAGACCTCTCTCAAGCAGCTGGTGTGGTCATGAGCAGACTGAAACCTGGTGAAGAAACAAAGTTGAAGAAAATGCTGGAAGCCTCCAAGGGATCTATCCAGATAGCTACCATTTCCTCTCAGAAGGTGGCCGATAACGCCATGAAAGATATTAACCTCCCCCCAGACGTCGTTATTGCAGCTGTTCAGAGAAACAAGGAGGTCATCATACCTTCAAAAGAGACCAGGCTGGTAAAAGGGGACATCGTCTACCTGATCGGAAAGGACGACAGGTTACGTGAGGCAGTGGCATTACTGGAGGGGTAACATGGACCTCGTACTTTCTAGAGAAGAACTGATAACTGTAGGAGTACTCCTCGTGGGGTTATTCCTTCTTTACCTGCTCATCCGTGAGATTCGCCTCATGAGGACAGAACCCCGGAAGTTAGAACTGGAACTGGACAGAGAGAAGCTCCGGTTACTGCAGGAAGACATGGGTTCACGGGGATACCCCTTCACCAGACTCTCTTCAGAGCAGTTAACTGCTATAAAGGAGATCGATGAACACAATTTTGCTATGGAAACAGACATATTTGCCAGAGAGAAAATGGTGGAGACCAGATTGAAGCGGCTGGAGAACTACGTAAAGCTGAACAAGCTGGAAAAACTGCTGGAAAAGATCAAGAATGAGGAGAAGAAACTAGGGTGAAACAATGTATCCCGTTCAAAACAGGCTTAGAGGTTCCTACTGGAAAGGAATCAGCGCTATCTCCCGTCTGGAAGAGAGAATCCCCACCCTTGCCGGGACTTTGGACAGCTATTTTGACGAAAACATTGAGGCAATCATTGAGGAATGGCAGCTTTTGACAGACTACGAACTGAAAGACCTGGGGAAAAAACTTGAAAGGGTGACAGAAGAGATTAACAATCTACAAACAGAGAAGAAGACTGTAGAGGCAAGGGCAGCCAGCCTTGAGGCAGAACTGACAAAGTTGGAGGGATAATATGGGATTGTTTGACAATTACATCCAAAAGTACGTGGACAAGAACATGGAATATCTCATAGAGGAGTGGCAGCTTACCGTGAAGGGGGATATCGCCGATTTCAAAGCGCGGGTGGAAGCACTGGAGAAAGAGGTAACCCCTCTCACAGAATTCGAGAAGCACGCGTCTGAAAAACTGACAGAGCTAGAAAATCGCTTAAAAAAGATTAAGGAGGGTCTGCTATGACTATAGCTACTGCATTTCTGCTTCTCATTGTTGTAGGTGTCGTCCTTTTCATCATTTACTACCTACTCAAGGGTTCAACTGGGGGAATTGCAGTGACCCGACCTCTTGAGAGCCGCATTGATGAGTATTTAGATCAGCGATTTGAGAACCTGATTGCAGAGTGGTCATTGACCACCAGGCCAAAGCTCCAGAAATTCAGGGCAGAGAAGTCCCCCCTCGTCACCGAGAATGAAACGAAGATAGCGGAATTGAAAACGTTCGAAAAGAAAATGAAGGCAACTCTGGACAACCTGGAGGAAAGATTGGATGCCCTTGAGAAGGAACTGGCCGAAACGGGGAAACGAAAATCGAGAAAAGGAACCTGACCTCTACAAGAGGATAAGAAGTGAAGTTCAGATCATGCGGAAGCAGGGCGAACCCCCCGAAAGAGATGCACTCACCTTCTCCAAATATGTGTGCGACCTGTGCAATACCTCCCATCCTGTATCAGAGCTACGGCAGTGCGCAGTGTGCGGCAGGTGGGCGTGTGCTGTCTGTTGGACCCAGGAATATTACCTGTGTCATTCCTGCTCCGGGATATTGAGACTGCACCAGACACACAGAGAAGTGTGACCAGGAGGGTTTATGACTTTCAAATTTAAATAAATTCCACATGTCAGTCAATTCCAGGAGGAGAAATACTCACTATCTCATCTTATCACCTACCACTGCGAGGCCTCTGCTTTCATGCATAACTTTATATACTATTACATTTATGAGAACCTGAGGCTCTTTAAAGAACAAAGAGCCTGTATAAGGTGGTATGAAATGAATAGAGATAGAGGATTTGGAAGAAGACGCGACTATGACCGCGGACCACGCGAAATGTACACCATCACGTGTGCAGACTGCGGAAAAGAAGATCAAGTACCATTCAAGCCAGAAGGTGACAGGCCTGTCTACTGCAGGGAATGCTATCAGAAGCATCGACCGAAAAGATTTTAGTAGAGGAATGCAGAAGAAATGAACGTGATTTTTTCCATCTACTAGAAAAAGGAAAAAATGTTCCCCATTCTTTTACATAAAATCTGGGAGGACCTCAAATTCAATATTTGGGGAGAACGATAGTCTATTTTTCTAATTTATTTTTTATTTTTATTTTCCTATTATTTTTTTGTGGGACGACCTTATCATTGAGGTAATTTGTGAAACAGGATTACAGAAGCGTAAAGCTTTAAATAGTGGAATCACATGGGTATTCATGGAAGAGTCTTTTGAACTGGCGGATCGATGGGAAAGGGTTGCAAAGCGATACGAAGAGGATAATTTCCTTTTGGAGAAACAATTAGTGGAAACCAGGATTGAACGAGATGAGTGGAAGAGGCAGCACGAAAAGGAGAGGAAGAAAAACTGGGGATGGGCACTGGCGCTTTTGTCTATTTTCTTAATCCTCTCTGCTGCAGGACTGGCCTACTTTGCCACGGGCTATGATCGACTAACCAAAGAGAACAGGTCATTGAAAGTAGATTTAGAAGGAGAGCAGCAGGCCCGCATTGCCATGGAGACAGAACTCAATGCAAAAATCGAAGAACTGCAATCTGAAGTCTCCACCTTGAAGAGGGATAAAGCAAGTCTGGAAACCCAGGTAACCCTGTTGCAGAAGGATTTGAATGATAAGAAAAAGTTAATTGAAGAGTTGCAGAGGATTATCACTAACCTGAAGAAGGACTAGAGCCTGGATTTCAGGAACTGATGCCTTTTTCTCAGAATTCGGTAAGCAAAGGCCAGATCCTCTGGGGTTGAAAAGCTGAGGACACAGACTTTCTGAAATTTATCTCTGATAATCTGCGCCAATTCACCCCCTACCACAGCCACGATGATGGGTTTTCCATAGTTCAGCATGAGGCGGGCTGTATCTTTGACAAGGTCTTCGCGTAAAGAGGCAGGCTCAAAGGAGGGGATGCTGAGAAGGCAGTCCACATTTTCCTGGGTTAGTAAAAGCTCAATGATCTGAGAGTAGGTCTCGGAGGATGCATCACCCACAATGTCTAAGGGGTTGGTGACAGTGACGTTGGAGGGAAGGATCTCTTCCAGCTCTTCAAAAAGCTGCGGGGAGAACACAGATAGAGCAGACTCAGGGACATCGTTCTGTCGTAAGGATTCAGCAAGTAAGACTTTGAGACCGCCAGCATTGGTTATCCCTGCACAGGAGAAGGTAGCTCTCCGTACGTACTTGTCCGAGATCATGGAATGGGTCTTTACCGCAGAACAGAACTCGCCAAAGGTCCGGGCCCTCTGCACGTGGACCTGTCTTAGTGCTGCATCAAAAATGAGATCGTTGGTCGCGACCGTCCCTGTGTGAGACTGGGCAGCCTTTGAAGCCAGCTCACTCCCTGGTTTGAGAATGATCACTGGTTTTTTCTCATTCAGCTTTCTGGTAGCTTCAATAAATTTTCTCCCGTTTCGAATCCCTTCCACGTACACGCCAACGACATCACAGTCTTTATCCTTCAAAAAGTATTCCATGAAGTCTTCTGCCACCAAATCGATGCCATTCCCGTAGTTCACCAGCTTGTTCAACCCCAACCCGTGCTCAACTAACCAGGCTGTTACTAACCCTGAGATTGAGCCAGATTCACTGACAATGTTGATGTTGCCCCTGTTGGGGATGGGCATGCCCTCCAAGGTGAAGGGACTGTACTCAGGGACAAACGTGGAGTTAAAATACGGAATATTCAAGACACCAATGCAGTTGGGCCCCACAATGCGCATGTGAGACTTTCGGGCCACCTCCACAATTTTCTTCTCCAGGAGTTTCCCTTCTCTGAACCGCTCCGCTTCACCAAAGCGGGAGGTCACAATGATGAGGAACTTGACTTTTGCTGATGCACACTCTTCTACCACCTGGAGAGTGTTATCAGGCCCAACGACAGAAACGGTCACATCAATTTCTTCAGGAATATCAAGCACGGATTTGTGGGCCTTCAACCCCAAAACTGTATCGTATGTGGGATGGACAGGGTATATGGTGTTTCTGAGATGAAGGTTATTCTTTACCACGTGGTAGCCTAAGCTGCCGTGCTTCTGAGAAGCTCCCACAACAGCGACAGTCCTGGGAAAGAAGAGCCTATCCATGTCGTAGTTATGGGGTTGAATCTTATAAAATGGAGGGCTCCCACGCAACCAGAGACGACTTCATTTCAGTAACTAAGAATTATTCACCTGTACAACATCATCATAGGGCGTGATACAAAATGACGAAAAAAGGAAAAATGTCCCCTTTTGGGGGACCATCTTCACCTCCCTTTATGACTAGCTTCCGTGCATTTCACCTCTATTATAGATAATCGAAAAGCAGGGTATATAAATCTTTCGGTTACAAACTTATTGAATGTTGTAAAATTCATCAGTGATGAGAAAATCTCTTTCGAAATTCGGTGGATAAATAAAGAATCAGGAAAATGAGAAATTCGCTAAAAAATAAAAGAAAGGTTATCTTCACATGAGCTGAGATGCGACAGCTCAGCCTCATCAACCGATTAAGACATCCACAATGCTGGCCGTGTTTTCGTCGACGTACTTCACCACAATGGTCACCGGCTGGATTATCTGAGGCTCACCCACGAATATCCACACCAGCAACTTGTCCAGTTCTGTCAGTAACTCCTTTCCTTCAGCTCCAGACTGGAGAATTTCCTTCAACTTGAGACCAGCAGCGTACGTCCCTTCCCTCGCATTACCTGCTACCACCAGCATGCACAGCCTCTTATCTCCTCCCGTAATGGTGTAGATTGCAGAATCGTCCAGCCGTGGATACATAGGTATCAAAGCAATGATCCCGTACTCTGAATCCATGTATGAGAATCCACTCGGTTCTTGTATGAACCATTTATTGGCTAGGCTTCTGTCTTCCTTGAATTTCGTGGATAAACTCCCGTTGTATCGCAACATCGTCACATTAGCCTCAGGCCCTCCCACCAAAACGGCGAAAAATCCAGTTTTCTCCTGGTTCATGTCATCGTTTGTAACTTCGACCGATTGAAACTGACCCAAAATGGTAGCACCAGCAGCATCATACCGCTCCTTGAATCCAGGAACCTTCTGCGACACACGGGGGTCTGCTCCCCCAATCCAGGTCAGTAGAGCACTCCTCACCTGAAGGGCAGTAACACCATCCATCTGATGGGCATTTACCCCCACGATAATGACAGATCCAGGTTCAAATTTCACGCCACTCTGGAACAGAATGGAGGCTTTTGGCCGTGCCTTGGTTTTTACTACCATGTCAATGTCTTCTCCTGGGCTTGCCTCGAATCTCTGTTCTGGGTAATCGGGAAGGATCAGAAAACAGCTCCTGTCAAGTGAAACCTCAAATCCAAATCGTGAGCTATCGTCAGTGACAGCAGTGCCAATCTTCTCATTAAGGCGTACATCGTAGACTTCAATAATATATCCGGGGCCTGCTGGATTGTCTGACGTATCAAAATAGACGGTGCCTCGTATGAAATCAGTTTCTAAAGAGTACAGGAAAACCTCCAGGTAAGAGGGGTAGGGTGGGTTGAGAACAGCTCCATAACTCTCGTACCCGTCTTTGGTGACCACGAGACTTATGGGTACATTGTACTGCTGTGGAATGTCTATAGTCACGACCCCCTCCTTGTCTGTTGTTCCTTGGTTGTAGGCCACGTTGACGGTGGCCCCCTCTATGGGATTTCCTTTGGCATCAAATACCCGTACTGTTAAGGCAGAGCCAGCAACCTGGTACATGACCGCCATGAGCAGGATGATGATGAGGGTAACCTTGAAAACCTTCATACAATAGTGATCGAGAGAAACTATTTAAAGATTTGGTAGAGTTAATCTCATTCATTGACCAGTACTGTTGAATATTCTTCTCGTGCTCTCGGCCCAATTATTCATAGAACCTTGTCCCACGTGAGACAACGGGGTGATAGCATGCAAATCCGAAAATGTGAATATTGAACCTGAACCCAAAAAAATCTATACAACTGTCTTACCCGAACTAGGAATTATCCACCGAATACTGGATAACTCAAACAAAGTGATTAACAAGAATTGCAGTAAGAGGGTTTTTATAGGATAGAACCCTATCTCTAACGTGGGCGGTCTGCGGCTTCGGACTCTATGTCTGAGGAAGTTCTGTCCATAAGGCCGGGAACCGTAGCTCTATGAGCCTGGCGAAAGTCAGGGTAAAGCACAGAAACAGCACGGCCACCCCAAAATGAAGATGAGACAGCCCATCTGTCGAAGATTGTGGTGGAAGCGGTGAAAGGCTCCCTTACGGTTATGCAAGACCAAATATTGCTCATGAAGGCCCGGCAAGAGGCAAAGGTAGGTCGCTCAGTGGAATGCCGCAGGTGACTACGTCACGTACAGAAGACAGACTATAGGCCGCCCACACCACTTTTCGGCTAGAGTTACGTGGACTGCAGTTTCCTTCCCTGTAACATAGAAGTCACCCACCGCCACTTGAGTGGAACCTGACCAAAAGGTTATAAGGGCTCAACCATTATGAAAAGGCATGAATTTAGAGCAGATCTTCTCACAGCTAGAAGGGAAGATTGCAGAAGATGAATTTCAAAAAAGGATAAAAGAGAAGATTGATGAATTTGGCGGCCTCCTCTCCGAGGAAGGAGCAGCCTTAATCGTGGCTAATGACTTGGGAGTGGACTTACGACTCGAACGCCCCCGTGAATTCTTGCACATTAAAGATCTGGCTGTTGGAACGGGTGACGTGTGGTTGTGCGCTCGAGTCACCTGTGTGTCGACTGTGAGGGAATTTCAGAGAAAAGCAGGCACCGGGAGAGTAGCCAATGTAGAGGTCATGGATAAAACAGGGAGCACCCGCATCGTTTTATGGGATGATCTCACAAATTTTACGAAGGATTTACATAAAGGAGATATTGTCGAAGTGCGGGGAGGCTACGTGAAGGAAGGCTTTCGTGAGGGCTTGGAGATACATATATCTTCCTCCAGGAGGGGGGAGATTTCAAAACTGTCGAAAACGGATAAAGATCTACCTGAGTGCAAGACGGACTACACGCCTATAGGAGAGCTCGTTGAGGAGATGGCAGACATTGATGTTGTGGGCAGAGTGAACCAACTGTACGGGATTCGGGAGTTTCAGAAGAACGGGGGTACGGGGAAGGTTGCCTCTCTCTCTATCATCGATGACACCGGGGAGATCCGTCTCTGTTTATGGAACGATAAGGCAGGTATTGCAGAAAAGTTGAAACGAGGAGACATCATTGCAGTGGAGGACGGCTACTCCAAAATGGGATTGAATGGACTGGAACTGCACTCGGGTTGGAGGGGGCGCATTGTTCTCAATCCAAAGGTTCAGGTGAAAGAACTTCCTGATATTGAACGGGTGAACGTCATTGATCTAGAACCGGGCCGTTCCTGCAACATCTCTGGCAGTGTATCTGAAGTTGGGGAGAGGCGGAGCTTTGTCAAGAACGATGGTTCACCTGGACAGCTTGCTCGGTTCACACTGCAGGATGATACAGCAGAAATAAGGGTCATTTTGTGGAATGAAAAAGCGGATGAGATCGAAAGCCTGGTGGAAGGCTCCCCAGTGTGCATTGATAATGGGTTTGTCAAAGAGGGCCTGGAAGGGCTGGAAGTCCACGTCTCTTCTCTCGGCCAGGTGATAATCGAGGACTCCTTCAAACCAGAACCCAAGATTTGTTTTTTAACGAAGGGAGCTGTAGAAATCGTAGGCAGGTTCTGCAGGGGAGAAATCATTGACGAGTCAGGGAGAGTGGAGATAGAAACTGAGGAAAAGATTGAGGAGGGCCAGTTAGTAAGGGTAAAAGGTGTGTACGACACGCGGATAGCAGTTGAAAAAATAGAGAACATTCATGTGGAATTTCCCTCTTTGGAATCATTGCTTCACCCTCTAAGGAAAGACATTTCGCAGTTAGAAGGTGAGGAATACGTAGAGTTGTACGCTTTGGTGAAGAAAGTCTTAGACTGCGAAACCCACAAGAAGGTCAAAGTGGATGATAGTACCAGTGAGATCATGGGTGTTGTCTTTGGCGATATTGTGGAGGGGGAGGAGTACTGCTTCTATGCAAGGACTTATAAAAGGAAGACTGGTAAGGAATTTGTCTGCTATCAGCACCACGTGGCGGAAGCAGAAAAGGAAGCTTTCAACATTGCAAGAGAGCTTGAAGAGTTGATGGAGGTTTAAAATGCCAAATATTGAGGATTTACCTGGAATCGGTCCCAAAACAGCTGAAAAGTTGCGAGAAGGAGGATACGTAACTGTTGAGAAGATTGCAGTGAGCTCCCCGAAGGATTTGAGTGAACTGGCAGATATTGGAGACACGATTGCTGCAAAGATCATTGAAGCTGCCAAGGAAATGGCTGAGGTAGGCGGGTTCATAACCGCAGAACAGCTGGCAGAAAAAAGAATGAGTATAGGTTTCATCACGACAGGAAGCAAGGATCTGGATGCTTTGCTGGGAGGGGGTGTTGAGACCCAGGCAATTACAGAGGTTTTTGGAGAATTTGGCTCTGGTAAGTCTCAGTTAGCCCACCAGTTGTGTGTGAATGTGCAGATGCCAGTAGAGAGTGGGGGATTGGACTCAGATGCTATTTTCATTGACACAGAGAACACGTTCAGGCCCCAGAGAATTGTGCAGATGGCTAATGGAAAAGGATTGGACGCTGCAGAGGTCATGAAGAAGATTCGGGTGGCCCGCGCCTTCAACTCTTCGCATCAGATTCTCCTGGCCGAGAAATCAGAGGATTTGTTGAGGCAGGGGGGCATAAGGCTTCTGGTAATTGACTCTTTGACTGCATCCTTCAGGGCGGAATACATTGGGAGAGGGACATTGGCTGAACGGCAGCAGTTGCTGAATAAACACTTGAGGACGCTGCATGAGCTGGCAGATCTGTATGATGTGGCAGTCTTTGTCACGAATCAAGTGTCTGCTCGCCCTGATGTGTTCTTTGGTGATCCCAATCAACCTATTGGGGGGCACGTGCTGGGACACTCAGCGACGATGCGGGTTTATTTGCGGAAATCAAAGAAGGGGCAGAGGATTGCGCGGTTAGTAGATTCACCTCATCTGCCTGAGGGTGAGGCTATCTTCATGGTGAGTGAGGAGGGAATTGGGGATAAATGAATCGGCTAGTAATTCTACAGCATGATACCAATAAATCCTCGATTAGTATCATTTCCCTTCTTTTCTTTTGAACTTCTATCACTTCGACTTGAAAAGTGTGTAATAATAAAAGGAGTGGATTCAGTATCTCCAGTATATTCTGGAGAATTGGCATTATTTCCTCATTTACAAACTGAATCCTTGGAGTGCTATCCCTGCAGAATAGAACTGCCCAGAATGCACTCGATTGAAAAGTCACACACCATTTTTTTACAGACATTACCTAACGTGTCAGCCTTGACATGTCACTTCTTTCATTTAACCTTCCAGGACAATGCCCTCCTTTGTGAGAAACTCTATAAAGTCCTGCAGAGTTTTCTCAGCATTTTCTGGGTCTATATCATATTCTTCCAGTATTTTATCCTTTATTTCTTCCAGAGAAGCTCCTAGAACTAAATTTCTCATTATTAGGGCTCCTGTATCATTTAACTCCCATTTATCCCCTTTTTCAGGATCGAATGCAATATAGTACCCCTCTTCATTTATGACAAAAATGTTGTCTCTTGTTCTAAGATGAGTTCTTTCCATTTTTCCACCTCCTTTACCTGTTCTTCAGAATAAGGATCAAACCAACACTGTGAATCGGGCACAAAGCAATCGCCGCACTCAGCGTAAGAAATGCAGGGGCTGCCTCCAGCACACAACCCTCTCAACTTCTCATCCATTAGGAAAGGACAATCCTTGCACTTTCCTTTCATGTGTCTTTCCTTTAATCTAAATTTCCACAGCAATTTTGAACTGTACCAGATATTGAAAAATATATCCTGGGTAATATTCCCTAGTGATATAGGTAATCTCCTGCACGGATAGACAGTGCCGTCTGCATCCACAGTGAGTCCATTTATCCCCACAGGACATCTCTGGCCAACCTGAAGAAGTGGTGGAATCAACCTCTCATGTCCACCCTACTTTAGAGAGTAGAGAGTAGAAGGTATGTCTGCGAGATGCCATAAGTCACATCTACCTCTGGCTAAAAATACGCCTTTCGGATAAGAATCTATACATCTCTCGCTGAGATAAGTCCACAACTCCTTTAGTTCGGGTGATGTTATCATTTCCAGAGTACACCCCCTCCCTTCAGGTACCAGCCTCGATACTGTAACCCTGGTTACTTTAAGTTCATCTCCCAGCTTCATTACATCAAAGGCGTCTTTGTAGTTCGTCTTGCTCACGACAAAATGTAAAGCAGTCCCAAAACCGTTTTCATGGAGCAAACGAAGGCCTTTCTTAGCTTTTTCAAAAGACCCTTTTCCCCTGATGAAGCCGTGTGTTTCTTCACATGTGCCATCCAGGCTGACCTGGATCTGCGGCACTATAGCTGAATACGGTTCCAACCGAGAAATAAATTCTTCATCGATACGAACACCATTTGACATAAAAGGTGCAGAGAAGATCGGATGTTCTTTCCATCTCGTATAGATGTAGTCCAGGAGTTCAAAGAAATCATCTCTCAAAATTGGTTCTCCCCCTATCAAACAGATAGTTCCTTTTAACTTCCATTTCAAGATGCTCTTCAAATACTTATCGAAGATTCCCTTGAGCTGCTCTGGTGGAAGATCTTTTATAGGGGCATCACTGTAATAACAATGCTTGCACCTTAAATTACACCTATCTGTTAGGTGCCACTGCACATAGAATCCTTCTCTCACGGCTTTTCCTCTAATCCTGTCCTGAAGCTCAGACAAAGCCTTTTTATATCTGAGAAGACCTCTATCATCACTCATTTCTAAACACCTCCAAGCTTTTTTTCAATCCTAATGCACATCCTCCTGCGAAAAGGGAAAACTCCTCAAAGGTGTGAGCATACAAGAACCCAAATCGGATTTGAGTTTCGCAGAGGTATCTACTCCCTCTTTTGATAGCATTGAACAGGTCCCCAGCAAGTTCCTTACCGAGTAAGGGTGGATCACTACTTTTTTCTTTGAGGTATACTTCACAGAAAGGATACATGAAAGTATTCCCTTTGGCTGATTTTGCTGTATGGGGGGAAGGTGAGCACCCATTATACCATCTTATTAAAGCATTAGAAGACGGTGCAGACCTCAAGGATGTACCACAGCTCATCTACAGGGAAGAGGATAAAGTCTGTTCCACTCGCAATAGTAGTGAATGTGTTGATTTAGATTCGTACCCTTTTGCAGATCACACAGATTACTTTGATGCAATGCAAAAATTTGTGTCTCGCAGCAGACAGGTATCAATTCCCATTTGGGGATCACGATCCTGTCCCTGGAATAAATGCAAATTCTGTGTCTTAAACGAGAACTACTCCTACCGTACCCGATCCCCTGAAAACATTGTTGAAGAAATAAAGTTCCAATCAAAAAGACACAATAATTATTCCTTTACTTTTGTGGATACTGAAATTGCAGGGAACAAGAAGAGATTCAAAATTCTCCTAAAGCTTTTAGCAGAAATATCAGCAGAACGGAAAGAGCCATACTCCTTTTTTGGTGACTTGTCACCTATTTTCATCGATTCTGAAACTGCCTCGTATATGAAGCGTGCATCTTTTGTATCATTACAAATAGGATTTGAAGCATTAACAGATTCCCTTCTGAAGAAAATGGAGAAACGACATGGATTTGCCTACAATATTCAGGCACTGAAGTTTGGAAGCAGGTATGGACTCAGAATGGATGGCCTTAACGTTCTAAAAGGAATCCCCCCTGAAACCAGGGAAGACATCATGGAAAGCTGCAACAATGTGAGGTTTTTGCGATTTTTTTTCAAAACCTACAAACTTGATCCAATTCCCTTTGCACTGTTCAAGGGGTCTCCTTTTTACGAGGAGATGACACAACCATAGGACTACTTTTAGAAAATTGGTTCATTTGTTGAGGTGGTTTCAATCCTTGTTTTCGTAGAGTATCTTTCACACTTTCAAATGTTGTACAGGCATCTTCATCAGCATCTCGAATAACGGCAAGTACTTTAACATATGAGAACCCCCTCGCCCTCACCAAGGCAGGCAGTTTATCCTTGAATTGATCCTTGCCGCCTGCCTCTCTGATTTCGACATCAGTAACTCCCATGTGCTTCATTAAAGCATCAAAGAAGTTGTTTTCATCTCTTCCTTCCACAATCAGAACCTTCTTTTGACGTATAGACTCCAAATCAGGCACTAACGCACCTCCCAGCCACTTTCAAGAGAATTCTCAAGTATTTTATGGTCGTAAGCCACAGCTCTGAAATCATCACCTTCTCTTTCTATTCTGTATAATCTTATGGAATCATTACCCTGATCTATCCGAGAATAGGAAGAACTGAAAGCTTTAACGCATTCCATGGAATGAGTTGTGGCAAATATCTGAACATTGAATTCTCTTGCAGATTCAAAAATCGCATTCCATAAGAGTTCCTGTGATGTATAGAAGAATCCATTTTCTATTTCATCAATTAACACAACTCCATTCTGCATATCTGAAATGGCTAGGATAATACCTAAAAGTCTGAACATGCCGTCGCCCATAACATAAACAGGCACTAATCGATCAAGTCCAATATCACAATAAACTATGCCATTTGAACCCAGTGATAAATCTCGTAATGATGGTTCTATCTGCTGTAACACTTTCACAACTCTCTCAATTCGCTTCTTGATCTGAACGTTATCAAACCATTCACCTATAAGTCCAATGGTTTTTTGGTTGAGAAATACGCCATTGCGGGATTCTTTGTAGTCTCGTGGTCTCTCAACTTCCACACCTTGACTTCCAACGACTATCTTTGTGGTAACCTTTGTAGGCTTCCTATCCCTATCTTTTGTGAATGAATATTCCAGAATGAGACCATCTATGACAGGTAATCCCCCTGAAAAATCTTCTTCAATACTACTTTTTTTCTCCTTGAATTTAATTGTTGATACAGATCTTCTGTCAGATTTTATTACCAAGTCCCCTTTTTCTTCTGGTTTTTCAAATTCACCAGATATTTTAATGTATGAATCCACATTCAAGTTGTTGAAAAGCACTCTCCATAAATTCTCGTCAATTGTTACCTCATCTTTATAAGTCAGATTTCTGTAGGTGTTTATTCTAAGAGGCAATTCTGCATTGGCTGCTCCTACGAGAAGAAATAATGCTTCAAGAATCGTCGTCTTACCACAGTTATTTTTTCCGACAAATAGGTTGACTTGTCGAAAATCTTCTATCTTCAAATGGTTTATTCCTCTTAGGCCTTCAATTGTAACTTCTTTATACATCTTGTGTTCCTCCAATGTTTTATATTTTTTGACCATATAACTTTTTCGGACACGTTCCCATATTTCGCTCCTATATTTGATGTGCACACTGTCCATAAAAACCCACCCCTATGCTCACAGCACATGAACCCAAACATATTTGGAACAATCTTTATCCCCTCATTGTTGAAGGTTCACTCATGGTCTCAATCATCATCGGCTCCCAGTGGGGAGATGAAGGAAAAGGAAAAGTCACCGATTACTACTCTGAAAAAGCACACTACATCGCACGGTTCCAGGGAGGAAACAATGCAGGACACACTGTGATCGTTGGTGACAAAGTGTTCAAGTTCCGCCTCATTCCATCAGGTGCAGTCTCAGGAAAGCACGTCATCATTGGGAATGGCACTGTTGTCGATCCTGAAATTCTCCTCGAAGAAATCAACGGCCTTGAAGGTCAGGGGATACGGGTGAATCTCCATCTATCAGAACGCGCACACGTTATCATGCCCTACCACAAGCTGCAAGACGCTCTCGAAGAGAACCTGAAAGGAAAGCTCAAAGCAGGCACCACCCTGAAGGGGATTGGGCCCTGCTATCAGGATAAAGTGGGGAGGTTCGGTATCCGCTTTGTCGATTTGGTAGACAGAGACATCTTCAGAGAGAAACTGGAGACGTTTTTCCCCATGAAAAAAGCCCTCTTCCGTGCATTTAACGAACCCTTCAACCTCGATATAGAAGATGTCTTCAAAACCTACAATAGTTATGCAGAAACTCTCAGAAAATACGTCGAAGACACCTCTTTATTGATCAACAATGCAATCAATGAAAAAAAGAACATTCTCATGGAAGGAGCCCAGGGAACCCACCTTTGCATTGACCACGGCATCTACCCTTATGGTACCTCTTCCAACTGCGTAGCAGGAGCAGCCTGCACCGGTGCTGGCATATCTCCTGTCCACATCACAGAGATTCTGGGCATCGTCAAGGCTTACACCACCAGAGTAGGGACAGGCCCTGTCCCCACAGAACTCACTGACCTCACCGGTGAACACTTGCAGAAGCGCGGACGTGAGTTCGGTACTGTCACAGGAAGACCCCGTCGCTGTGGATGGCTTGACATGGTCCTCCTCAGGTACTCCCACCGGGTCAATGGATTCACGGGGCTCGCCATCACCAAACTGGATGTCCTCAACGGATTGAACCCAATCAAAATCTGCACCCACTACGACTACAAGGGAGAAAAGGTGTACGAATTCCCAGCATCCATGAAAAAAATGGAGAAATGTACCCCCATCTACAAGGAATTCACCGGATGGGACTTTGATCCTGAAAATATCGTCAAGAAAGGGTACAACTCTCTGCCAGAAACTGCCAAAACCTACCTGAAATTCATTTCAGACCACTTAAAGGTTCCTCTCTACATGGTGTCTGTGGGACCAGCACGCCATCAAACCATTGTACTCAGAGAATTGTTCTAGTTCACCCCACGAAACAGGGGATACCTTTTTAACTGCAAGGGTGAAATCTGTACTATGGAAATCGGGCCAATAGACATGTTAATGTCTCTGGTCTTCACCCGCGAAATAGATCCGTGGAACATCGACATTGTTGAACTCACGGGCAAGTACCTGGAGCAGATCCAGAGGGCGGAAGAGCTGGACCTCCGATTGTCCGGTAAGACCTATCTAGTCGCTACAATCCTGCTCAGGATGCAGTCTGAATCCTTTTTCATTGAGGAAAAAGTCATTGGAGAAGAGGAATCTGAAGAGCTTGATTTCGAACCTTCGCCCATCTTACCTCCTTTGAGACGGAAAAGTGGTAAGATCACTCTTCCCGAATTGTTGAACGCTTTACTCGTCGTCCTGGAAGAGCGGGAAAAGCGAAAGGAAAAACCGGTAAAATTACCAGAACGCCACGTCGTAAGGGTGGACATTTACCGTGTAGACATCAAAAAATACGTAGAAGAGCTTTATATCAAGATCAAGCTCATATCCAACGGTGAAATCATCACCTTCTCTCAACTGCTCATAGACAAATCGCCCTTATTTATAGCACGAACCTTTTTATACTTGTTATTTTTAGAGATGAGCCGAAGAATAGATATCTGGCAGGAAGTCGAATTCGGTGAGATCTACATCAAGGTGATAACGTGAAAAATCCATATATACTGATCAGGGCCGACAATTCACGGAAAGCGATGACAGCCCTGGCAGACTTGGAAAGGCATGCAGACATCCGGGTCTTTGAGCCCCGACTGATGCCCAAACACATGGCTGAGGATTTAATATCAGAGTTCCTCAACCTGAAGAGCGAAAAAAAGGTGAATTTCGTCGTCCAGGTGGACATGAACCCGGGAGAAGTGATCAGGAGAATACAGAAGATAAGGCCCCCAGCGCATCTCGTCGTCGTCACTGATCGGTACAAGTCCTACGAGATCATGGAGGCAAACTACAAGGAATTCCCCAGGATTGAAGGGTTTGTCCCACCAAAGCCTCAACCTCCCATGAGGAGACCCAGGAGACCGGGTGGAGGGGGGCCCAGGAGAGAATACAGAAGACGTTACTGAATGTGTTTGGCAATGAAGGGGTAGAAGAGGAGTCTAAGGTATTCATACCTTTATTCCTTTATGGTTAATGTGAACTTTTTTTCCTGATTTCTTCCAGCATCTCACAGGTCTTGCACAACACATTCACAGAGGGTTCGCCGCACCTCTCGCAGACGGAGACATCACAGCTCAACTGTTCCTGCAAATAAGGGTACAACCTGTCGTAACTCCTCAAGAGAGAGTGCTTGGTGGTAGGTCGTTTGGATTCCATCCCGTCGAGAAATGTTCGGATATCCTCCCGGTAGGCCTCAGATGCATACGGGCACACAGAATGGTCCACCTCTATCCCATTTACCACGGCGTATACCATGATCTCTCTCTCCAAGATCTCTCTCAAAGGCTTGATCCGCGGGATAAATCCGGGCGACTCCCGGTAAAAAGGACCAGTCCTCCCGAACCGGAACAGGTCACCCCGCAAAAAGTTCATTAAAACAGACTGCGCCTCATCATCCAGATTTAACCCCACTGCCAGCTTTCCCATTCCGAGTGCTCGAGATTTCTGATTCAAAAGGTATCGCCTGAGAACGCCGCAGTAGGAACAGTGGGAAGACTCCCCCTCAATCTCGTCCAGGGTTATCTCAAATTCCTCTTCAAAAGAGAAAATGTGGTACTCCACGTCCAGTAATCTACAATTTTTCACCGCCACTTCCATGGTTTTTTCCCTGTACCCCTTTATCCCTTCATCAATGATAACTGCACAAACGTTAAAGGGGCGCCTCTTCTGCAGGTTGTGCAGCAGATGCAGTAAGACTGTGCTGTCCTTCCCCCCTGATAACCCTACCGCAATTTTATCCCCTCTTTTCACCAGCCCGTACTTTCTCACCGCGGCTCTGAACTTGGATTCAATGCTCCTCGAGAAACAGACCCCACACAGGTACTGTCCTGACTGTCTCCTGTAGTAGAGGGCCTTTCTCCCGCATTTACACTTCATCTAACCACCAGAAGCCACAGGCACAACCTCTATGAAGTCTCCATCTGAAACATCTTCTTCTAAAATAACCTTTCCCTCTTTGAGCACGATGACACTCTCAATAGTGTACCCGCATTCCTCAATAATCTCTTCAATAGTCTCACCCTCTTTGACCATTTCTTTCCTGTTAACGAGCAGGTTCACTCTCATGTTATCACGTTGCTCAAGAGATTGATCAGTAAGATGACCACAGCGACACCACCGAAGGCGGTAGCGAGTTTCCTTGAAGTATTTACAGAGAAAAAGTGGTTCAATATTTCGTCAGTGATCTTTCCGCCGTCCAAAACGTGCGAGATAGGGAACAGGTTGAAGAGTGCAACACTCAAGTTGAGCATGGAAATCCACGAAAAGATTTCCAGGATCGCAAAGTGTTTCACATGCTGCACTGGTTTTATCCCCATGAACCCCTGGTTAGGGTCGGAGGGGTTCTGCGTCAGCGTGATCTGGAATGTCCCTCTATTCGTCCCTAGCGTGATTGTGTCACCCGGGTGGTACGTACTCAGGAGGTGGGAAAACTCTTCGTACGTTTTCACATCCACCCCGTCAACCTGGTAAATGATGCTTCCACTTGCGAGAACTTTCTCTGCAGGCATTCCCGGAATAGTATCGTAGACGAGGATACCGTCAGGCACCTGAGGGATCAAAAGGAGGGGGATGAGAAAGAGCCCAGCTGTCAGGAAGTTCCCCAAACTGCCAGCAGAATAGATCTTTATGCGGCTTAAGCCAGGAGCTTTCTTCATTTCATCTTCATCAGGCTCCACAAACGCTCCAGGAACAATGATGAAGAGCAAGACCCCCATGGATTTGAGGTTAATACCCTCTCTTCTGGCCACAATACCGTGGGAAAATTCATGGACGAAGAAAATAACGGCAATGGCAATGATTAATCCCCAGGTAATCTTGAAGGTCACTCCCGGTATGACCGGCACCACAGCGGTAGCCTCACTTGGTGAATATATGACCTTGTAGGCATTTAATGCAAGATATCCTAAAGATATGGGGATGCCACCCACCGATACGACGACACCCAGCCAGGAGTAGCCCTTCCAGAAGGATTTTGCTTTCTCCGATAGGGTGTCTATGATGTGGAGAAACCTCCGGGTTCTTGCCATGATGAAGAGAAGGGGGATAATGGTCACGCCCTTGGATTCAAGGTTAAATTTTTTTACGAGACCAGCGAGTACGAGCCAGAACGTGGCAAATCCGAGTAGTGCATATTCTATCATAGGTAGTACATTCATCAGACCTTGCCTTATATACCTTTCTTTGAGGGTTCGTCATCTTGTGAAATGTTGTCTAACACTCTGATCCACTCTTTCCTGCCACGCGCATGGTCTCGATGCTATCTTCTATGGAAGGCATTTATACTTCAACTCATCACAATTTCTTAAAGACTAAAGGTATATATACCGGAATACATTTACTTATATAGAGGTTCAATTACAAAAGCCCTTCAAGAGGCAGAAAAAGGAGGTGACAAATGAGTAAGAAGAGTATTCCCCGCAAAGATATGAAGATATTATGGGGTATAGGTAGTAACAAATGTGCAATTTGCAGGACAAATGTTATTGAAGAAAAAAAAGAAGGTAATCAATACATTATCGGGGAAATGGCTCACATTAAGGGTGAAAATTTGAATTCTGCACGCTATGATCCTCACATGACAGATGATGAAAGAAATGGGTATGATAACCTGATCCTGTTGTGCCCTACCTGCCATGCAAAAATTGATGCTGATCCTCAAGCTTACACAGTAGAGATACTAAAACAGAAAAAAACAGAGCATGAAAAATGGATTGAAGAATCCTTGAGAGAAAATATTCCTGAGATAACTTTTGCTGAGCTTGCTGTCATCATAAAATATCTTCATAAGGCTCCAATTCTTGAAAAAGAAAACTATGTTACCATTATTCCACCAAAAGATAAAATATCGAGGAATAACCTATCTCAAGGCACTGAAAATCTCATTACTATTGGAATGTTACAGATGAAGCTGATTGAAAGATATTTGAATGAAAACCCGGATATACAATTCGCTGAGAGGCTGAGAGCTGGATTTGTCTCTAAATACAGAGAGCTGAAAAGCGGAGGATCAGAAGGAGATGCTCTCTTTTATGAAATGTGGGATTTTGCCTCAAATTATTCTACAGATTTTAAAATCAAGGCAGCTGGGCTATCTGTATTGACGTACTTTTTTGAGCTGTGCGAGGTGTTTGAAAAATGATTCTGCCAGATAAGAACCTATTACTCTCACACTCACTCCTTGGCATGGGTTCTGTCGTGCTGGACGAGTTAACTATTCCGCAGACAATATCTTCTCTCTGGGAAAAAGCACACAGAGAAGGAGTGACTCCCTTTGAAAAATTCATACTCACTTTGGATCTTCTCTACACTTTTGGATTAATTGAGTTTGATGGAAGTATTATACGGAGGAGGAGAACATGATAAGAAGAGTTCGTTGTGATCAAGAATCATTTGCAAAAATAAAACCATTTGAGAAGGGATTTAATGTCATTTTAGCTGAGAGAACTGAAAAATCTCATATAAAAGATTCAAGAAATGGAACTGGAAAAACTTCAATCATTGATATAATACATTTTTGTCTTGGATCAATAGTGAAGCAAGGTGAGACCTTACATGCAGATGAGTTGAAAGGTTGGACATTCATGGTTGATATGACCTTAAGAGGCAAAGAATACACTATTTCTCGAAATACTGCTGACCAAAAAAATGTAGAGATTGAAGGAGATTTCTCCTGGTGGCCTATTAAACCGGTGTACAATGATGAAAAACAGGCATATATTATGAAAAATAAAGAATGGACACTACTTCTGGGTTATTTGATGTTTGATTTGCCAGAAGTAACAAATAAAACGTATGTCCCTACATTTCGCAGTCTCATTTCATATTTCATACGCCGTGGAGTCACAGCATTCCCGGATCCATTCAAACATTATCCACAGCAGCAAGAATGGGATATCCAGGTGAATAATGCCTTTTTACTTGGGTTAAACTGGGAATATGCATCAAAATTTCAGATTGTGAGAGATAAAGAAGGAATCCTCCAGAATCTCAAGAATGCCTCAGATATGGGATTACTCACTGGGTTTTTTGGTTCTGTCGGAGAATTAGAAGCAGAAAGAGTCACATTGGAGGAGAAAATTGATGAACTGGAAGAAGAATTGAGGAACTTCAAAGTACATCCGCAATATCGTGACATTGAGGAAGAGGCAAATAGGTTGACAAGAGATATTCATGAGATAACAAACAAGAATGTGCTGAACACACAGATCTTGCACAAGTATAGGGAGAGCGTTACTGAAGAAGAAGATGTACCCATAGATAAAGTGAGAAGAATTTATGATGAAGCGGGACTGGTCTTTTCAGGTAATGTAGTAAAAGAATTGAGTGATGTCATGAACTTCCATAAGAAAGTGATTGAGAATAGAAAAGTCTATCTTGAATCAGAAATAGGAAGACTCTCAAGAGAAATTGAAGACCAAAAATCCAGAATAGAATCACTATCTGATAAGAGAAGTGAATTGTTAAGTATCCTCAAGACACATGGTGCATTAGATGAATATTCCAAACTGCAGAAGAGGGCAACTACTATTAGACAGCAGCTGGAGGAAATAAAGAGTAGAATAGAAAATCTCAAAAGGTTTGAAGAAGGCAAGAGCAATCTAAAGATAGAAAAACAATCACTTCTACAGGAAGCACGAAGAGATTTTGAAGAAAGAAGAGCACAAAGAGATAGAGCAATTAGAATTTTTAACAGAAATTCAGGGGAATTGTATGCAGAACCAGGAATACTTTCCTTAGACATTGCTGAATCTGGTTACAAGTTTAAAGTTGACATAAAGAGAGCGAGAAGCGTAGGAATAGGATATATGAAAACATTTTGCTACGATCTCATGTTGATTCAATTAAGAGCAGCGTATCAGGATATGCCTGGCTTTCTCGTGCATGACAGTACTATATTCGATGGCGTTGATGAAAGACAGATTGCAAGAGCGATGGAAACAGCGGCTAAGGAATCTGAAAGTGAAGGGTTTCAGTATATATGTGCTATTAACTCTGATCATGTGTCCTATAAGGATTTCAGTGAAGAATTTAGAAGTAAATTTCATGATTTTATAAGAATTGAGCTTACAGATAAGGAAGATGGCTGCCTTTTTGGAAAAAGTTTTTAATTTTAATTGCGCATGTTTATCTTCCTTTGACAGAAGAACTTCTCATCATGTTGTCTACTCCAGGGATTTACATACGTTGGAAACAGCACGATCAAAGCAAACTTATAGGCTCAGAGATGTGCCACTAAATGGAGAAATATTGCGACTCTTAACACTCTTAGAGAGAGGATAAATCACAGAAAAGAACTCATATCCATGGGACAGACTCATTGTTGCCACTTCTTTACATTTGAGTGCTGCTGTAATCCGTGATACGTCCCCCACAAGATGAGATTTAGCGTCATAAGGGAAACAAAAGAAAAAAGCTAGTTATGAAAAGGGAAATGAATAATAAAAATAAAAAAAGGAGAGAATTACAAGCCGAGTGTTGCAGTTCCCTTGTAGGACAGCTTGGCTCCTCCAGAACTGTATCCCTTTGCCACTATCTGGCAGATGCTCAGGTCATTAATGCAGAAGTCGTGGAAGTTTGCTTCAGCAGTTGCGTCACCATCGACCACCAGAACAGACCGTGTCCAGCTCATGTAGGCTCCTGCACCAGCTCCAAGCCATGCGTCAGCCATGGTCGTGTTCTTTATCCCTTCACACGACTCCATGTAGATCAACGATTTGGGCAAATTGGAGTAGTAGTGGGCGATCAGTCCGGGGAAGTAGGCAAAGAAGTCATAGTACACCCCACCCTGTGAGATGTATGCTCTGACAATCCATCCCTGGCCCTGTTCGTAGGTGTACTTGCTTGAGTTCCATCTCTCTCCAGAGCAGATCAAGACACTACCAGTGCTGGAATCGTATCCACCGTGTCCTCTGTTGAAGACGACAGCACCTCCGAAAGTAAGATAAAATTTTTGCACACTTTTCATTTTAAGAAATTTCGACCATACCATTGTCATGAAATCAGGGGTAAATTCAGGTAAATTAGTTTTCCTCTCGAATATCTATTGGAGAGGACGGAAGGAATGCTTTCAGTTGGTGTTTATGTAACGAAGGAAAACTGCTGTATGAAATCAGAAGTAATCAATCAATTTCTTTTGGTTTTCCATTCTCGGTTTTGGAATCCTTTTTATTTTGTTTATATCTCCTATTTTTGTTTTTTTATTACTGAATAGCTCTTCTACATCCTCATAGAACATGAAACTCCACTTGTCTCTCTTTGGTCTTTCAAAAAAAATGGGCTGTTGAAGTCTTTTGTACAGGAATTCCTCCCTCTCACGCGGAATTACCACGACCTTCTTCGTGCTCTCTGTAGGTATGGAGGAACCTCTCACAATTGCTTCTGTAATACTGGTGGTGTTCTCAACTTCAAACTCGTACTTGATTTCTCCATCTCTGTACCAGATCACGTCGATTTGTTTGATTCTTTCCAATTTCTCTAAAGGTATGAACCTGAGTGTTGGAGATTCTTCAGAACACAAATCAGACAGCTTGACTTTCTCGAATTCTGCATTCTGCTCTTTCAACCCAATATGTATGCTGAATCCGAGTTTCTTTCCAATTTCAGCCAGATAATAAATCATCTTCGTATGAATAGAATCCATGTATGCCTTTGTTTGTCTCAACTGCCATTTGCCATCTCGTGTCTTTTTCGCATATTCTTCCAGGATCTCAATGATGCTTTGGTTATCAGGAGTCAGGGAATTTGGAAAACTGGTCAGAATCTCTTGCTGTATGTCGTCATAAGAAGCTTTTATCTTCCTGTTCAAAACGTTGATTACCGCTTTCTCCACCCGTTCACTCAGTGGTACCTGTTCCAGATAGGGAATTGAAGTGGGGTCCCTCAGCCACCACTTGTGACCAACAACGTTCTCATCGTTGTTTTTAACCTCTACTAGCATGAATTCATCCTCTAGGTGTTCTCTCATTATCTCTTCAATTCCCCTAACTCCTTTCAGGAGCACCCCATTTTTATCCAGTTCAGGGATTATGCCATTCAGAATGAATTGATAAGGAATAGGTTCTCCTCTTTCTGCTATCAGTTTCTTTGCTGTTTCTACCACAATCAATTCATACCTCTCTTTTTCTACTTCGTGTTCTGTTATCAATTTTTTAACTCTTTCAGGCTTTTTGAACCTGAGGTAATAGTCTCCCACAGCACTCCCATAAGGGTGGAGCAATCCTTTTGGCGATGCTCGTGCAGGGGGCTGGTATGTGATCTTCTCCAGCTCAAATCCAGCAAGCGCCACTGCGTTGATCAGAGAATTCCAGTATTTGATTTTGGTGCTGTGAAAGGTGACGGTCATGTACCTGTTCGGTTTCAAGACTCTGAATATTTCAACAAAAGCTGCATTGAGCATTTTTTCATAGATTTCGTCATTCTTTTCTCTGATTGGGCTGTCACTTACCACTATTTCCTCTTCAAAATGCATTTCAAATCTCATCCAGGATGCCCACAGGTAATCGAGTTCAAGATAAGGAACCGCATCCCCGTAAGGTGGATCTGTGAAAATGTAATCAATACTATTCGGAGGGACGAATTGAGATAGATCCAAGACCGAACTGTTGATCAGGAAAATGCGTAAATTTTTGGTCAAATCGTTAAATTTTTCAGCTTCCTTATAATCTTTTATTAGGGAATTCGATTCTTCTTTCCCTTTGATTATTTTCTTGTATCTGTTTTCGAATGAATTCCACACATTCACTTCAAAATGGATAGAGGGAATCCAGTAACCTCTGTATGCCCATCCACCCAGCTCCACTTCCTTTTTCCCTCCTCTTTTTTCAAGCGAAACGAGGCGGCTCGAACCTGCAATAGAGGAAGAAAAAATGAATTTGACCATATTCTTAACAGGTTCATTCTCTATCCCTTCAATTTCATTCAGTAATACAGAGAGTGCAATTAGATTTCGCTTTGTGAATAAATCAGATATTCTCATTCCTTTATGAACATTTATTCTTGAATTCCACACGAGCTCGTTGTCTGGATACCAGAAAGGTATTCTCGTACGCTCGATTTCATCCAATTTTTCCCTGTCCTCTTTTTCAGGAGCCACTTTTTGAAAGCTCTTGTCACCACACCTCTCACATATATACCATAGGTGTTGAGGAGTTTCTTTCAAGTTCTTTTCCTTCTTCCAAATTGTGTGGGTCACAACAACATTGTTTCCACATTTTCGGCATGTTGTTTTGTAGAGGTGCGCTATTTGTTCTTTGATGTTTTTCTCTATGGTCTGAAAGGCCTCTCTCAACGCATGTACATCCACTTTCATTGCTGTCATTCTTGTGATGAAGAGTGCCATGGGATCTAGGTCCAGTGCTACCACCTTTCGCCCTGTTTTCAGTGCTTCGATTGCGGTAACACCACTCCCACAGAAAGGATCCAGGATGATCTCATTTTCTTCAGAATAGCTTCTTATATACTCAGATACGATGTTATGAGGTTTTCGTGCCCAGTACTTGTGCATAAGGTACATTGATGTGTGTGTTTTGGCTGGGAGAACATGGTTGATATGGTTCATTGTCATACCCTTCTGTGTCACTCCAGGTGGGGATGTAACCTTATAAAGCTTTTCTTGAAGATGAAGATTCTTAATGTCCTTTAGCTGATTAACGGAGGCTGCTGGCAACAATGTGGCTGTAAGAAAGTTAAATCTCGAGGTCCATGTTTTTCATTCTCTTCATGATATCATTCTCTCCGACCCCATAAAATGGCTATGGGGTTACAGGAGCTTGGCAAGGGAAATGTTCTTTTGCGCATCACAGCCCTCGTTAAAGAAGCAGCCAGTAAAATGAGAGTGGTAGAGTCCCGCGGCAGACCGAAACTCTTCGGGTTGGTAGAGAGGATCGTGCTCTTCCTCCTGGTAATATTCATAAACAACAGCAACAGGTATTGCGAGGCAGCATTTGAGTTCTTTCAGCCCTTCTGCAGTCATAAAATCAACTACAATGTGAAGAGGAATTCGAGTTGCCTCCTCCATAACCATTCATAACCCAAGAAAATGACTGAACAGTTCCCCCCTCCACATCAAATTATCCACCGAGTTTCGAACGTCACTAGTATGACGGGCTGAACCCAGTTGACTAATCCTCAGAAGAACTGCTCCAGACTCATCTGTTTCTGCCCTGTTACCACGTCAGTGAAGCTCTTGTCATAGAAATGCAGAATAGAGTTCGCAATAGGTTTTAACTGTTTCTCGATGTAGTGATCGTAGTAGATCCGTTTCGGAGTACCATCTAAAGGTTCAGGACCCTTCTTGGTCATAACGTAGGAGATGACTCGATCTGAAAACCCATCTACTTTCCGGGCCGCCTTAACGTGTTGTGGAGTAGTCTTCGTGTACTGGTTCAACTCTTTTCTCACCCCTTTTCTGTAGATGAGAAGATGGTCCAGGTTCCCCGCCTTCAAATCCTTCACCGTCTGCCGTATGTACTCCTCAATGTTCTGTCCAGAGAAGACCTTCTCCAGAAGGTGGTACTGAAACTCTCTCGCCAGTTCTGTCCAGTCCCTCCTCACGTATTCTAACCCCACGATGTCAATCTTGTTCTCGTAGAACCCAGCATACCGTTTCTTGGCTCCCTTTGTCACGTGCCTCTGCTTGGGCAGCAAAAACTTCTCGTAAGCCCTTTCGAACTCCAGCCGCAAATAGTTCTTTCTGTCGTAGTGGTTTTGAACATACTCGTCGTAGAACTCGTTGACACTCTTTTCAATAGTTTCCCCCATTTTTGTGGCTTCTTCCATTGATTTGGCCTGGGACACCACAAACAAAGAGTCTGTATCCCCGTAGATCACGTTATAACCCATGGCCTCCACCCTGTTCGTGGTCTCCTCCAGAAAGTATCTACCGAAGTGCGTGATAGCATTAGCGATCTTTGAGTTGTAGAACCGACAGTTCGGATTTCCCAAAACTCCGAAGAAAGAGTTCATGATAATCTTTATAGCGTACTGTTCCTCGTATATAGTAGCTCTACTTCTTCTTTCCAGTAATTTCAGAACAATTTCTGGTAGAATACCTTGTTCTGTCCCGAAATACGCACCATTTGGAGCCCTTATCCGTGTCTCCTCCTCCGTAAAGGTGAGAGGATCAATGTTGAAGGTGGCCATGATGGACGGGTACAGGCTCCTGAAGTCAAAGAGAAGGACACGATCGTAAATACCGTACTTTGGTTCCTGGACCAGGCCGCCTGTCACCTCCTTTCCACTCTTTCCCTTGACAGACGGGCATACAATCCCTTTTTTCTGGGCTTCCCTCAAGTACAGTGAGTCTAAAGAGGCTATGGCCGCCTTTACCCTGTCTAACTGTAATCCTGTGATGCCTGTCATCCTTTTTGAGAGTTCAATCAACTTCTTTTTTTCTATGATGTCACGGACGAGAGTGGCATCCTTTTGATTGTACTGCACCAAGAGTGAGGGGTTCTTTTCCCAGAGCGTGTGGATATCGTCTGTTATCTCTATTTTCCCTTCGCCCAGAATAGCCTTTCCTGCAGTTTCTAATTTATAGTCTTCCAGTTTGATAAAAAAGTCACGAAGCAAATGCATGGAATCCAAGACCATCCTCCCATCAATTTCTGCCCTCGATGCCCGGATAAAGGAGGATTCTGTCCTGAATTTCGTTGCAGCTTCCGATCTGCCCAGGTCAAAGGTGATTTTGTGCTTTCTGAACCGCTCCTGCAGATAAGTGAGGTCGAAGTCCACCACATTCCACCCTGTTATGATGTCTGGATCTGTTTGCAACAACTCTTCCTTGAACTTCGAGAGGAGTTCTACCTCTGAGGTGCAGGTGGTTGCCTTTTCATCTTTCTGGTTCAGTAGAAGGGTGAAGTAATCTCTGTCATACAAGGTCAAACAGACAACAGTTCCCGTGGTCTCATCCACCTCAATGTCTAAGGATACGATTTTCACAGGGATTTCACAAGGTTCTGCAGGAGTCAATGCAGGATTTTCGTAGATGCGGTTAACCCTTTCTCCCTTCTTATAATCTCCTTCGATTTCCATAAATCCATGGATATTGTAATCAAATAAAAACCGGTAGGCGAATCGAATGTCTGCCTCGTAACACTCTATTTTCTTTTCTTCAAACGCAGATCTTAAAGCTGCTACATCACGGGGGTATTCAGTCACAATTTTCATGACAGGTTCGCCCTGAAAGGTTTTCATGCTCGTTTCTTTGAACTCCAGGGGACCCATGCCCAGGGCACTGGTCAAGTCTGATCTTTTAATGTAGAAATAGGGACGGAACTCATTAATGGTGAGAAAACTCTCCCCGTTCTCCAATCGACCGTACAGGTGAACGTAGGATTTTCCATTATATGCCCTGTAGGTGGGGTGGATGATTAACCCTTTCATGCTGGTAAATACCACTGTCCACTTAAATAGGTTCTCGCACAACTGAACACAATGTCAAATGGTGCCATCTATTGATCTTGTCAAGGAAATCGTCAACTGGTGTGATAGCTTCAGATGTGGTTACAGTACCTTTACATTTCTCTTTTCAATCACTTCTTTTCTCGCTCAAAAATGTGCTTCTGCGCTGGGGTGATACATTAATAGGCTCGCAACTCATGAACATCATGAATGCCAAAACGCTTTCTGGAACAACCCCCATACCTTTAAATAACAAATGATGTGAATTTAATCAGGCTCGAACTCTTCATCCATCAAAAACCCAAAGTAATAGATTTGAAAAATTGGAAAATACTGAAAACTTTCTATGGAAATTATGCTAAATTATCTATTGACAGGGAACAAAATATTATAAAACCGAAATCTTTTTAAATAATCCATGAGAAGTGAATAACATATATTGACAGGAGGTAAAAAAATGGACAAATCGCGAAGATGGATACTCATTGGATTGGTCAGTGTTTTCACTGTATCTCTTGCAGTAGCTACTGTCTTTGCCGCCACTTCGATCACAGACAAATCTCCATTATTCAACTATCGAATGCAACAGGCAAGCAGCAGAATGAACTTCATGCCTGCACGGCCAGACACCTTCACTTACACTACTGAGCAAGGATCCTGCCTGAACTACGGAACCTGTATGGGTTGCTCTGGTGCGCTTCCTCTACATACACATTACTATGACACATGTATTCAAGATTGTACAATACCCGTGACCTGTGAAACATGTCCAAGTACATGCTGGAGTTCATGTGGGGGTACCTGTGAGACATGTTACAGTACTTCATGTGGAACATGTTACAGTACATGCAGTACATGCAGTACATGCGCTCCAGCCGCAACATGTGGTGCCAAACCAACGTGCTTTGCAACAATATGCGTAGAGTGCTAAACCTTAATTTATAATCTTTTTTCTTTTTTTATAAGCTGAATGAACATTTCACTTTTTCTTGTTTCTTAATAATCTAAAAAATAAGAAAAAATCTATAATTGGGCTCTTTGTTTATAAAATAACACCTAAACTCATTTTTATGTCTACTTGAGGTATATTTCGAGTTTGATATGTTTGGTAAACATCTGGAGCCTTGAACAAATAGTGATCACTTTCAGTTGGGGTTGTCAAGTCTTCGGGGAATGAAAAATAGCTTATCTTCCATATTATCGATTTCTCTAACGATACCAAATACTGTTTTTAGTTTACATTGTATGTGTATAAAAATGATTCTTCAAGAGTTTGACAATCCCGTATCGTGCAGGTGTTTTACCGAAAGGGTCACTGAACCACTGAATTTGAAACGTTTTTATGGTTCCCCTTCTATGAGTAACCATGCTCATCAGCTGTTCCACCAGCTGCATCCCGGAGAGAGATCCCCACGCAGTGGAATCTCTGTTATCCGACGTGGATACTGATCACTTTGAACTCTTTCTGTTCAGTCACTGGAACAAAGAGGAAATAGCCCACCTTTTCTCAGGTTACCCCTTTTTCTCCATTCATGGGTCAAAACAGTTGAGTTTCGTCCTGGAAGAAAACACTGAAAAGGGTGCTTCTTTGTTAAGAGAAGACATCATTCTGGCCCACAAAGTAGAAGCCTCCACTATCGTGCTCCATTGTTATAATTCTTTAAATGTAACCCCCGACTTGGACCGTGTTGTTCATACACTGGATGCAACCTTAAAATTTGCAGAAGAGCATTCCGTTTTGATGAGCCTTGAATTGATTCCCCACATCACCATATCTATACCAAAATTAGCTTCATTTTTTGATTCAAAACTTGCAAAACCTCTCTTCACTCTAGACCTGGAGTACACCAGCAAATTTGAGTGTTTGCATGAGATTCTCATCCACATTTCAAAGGTGAACAACATCCATGTACGAGATTACGACGGGAATTGGATCGTCAACGGGAAGCGAAGATATCTAAAACCCCTGGACGGCAACCTGAACTTTGATGCCATCTTCTCTGCACTATCGCAGTCTGGATACGAAGATACCTACACGTTAGAAGCTCCCCATAAATCGGTGGAAGAGGTAAACGCTTCTATGCGGTGGCTCAAGACTTCTTTGAAAACCCATACGTCCCCTTGAGTTCTCCCAGGGTCCAGTATTCGCCCCTCACGTAAGCTATGGGTTGAACCTTCTGGTAAGATATCTTCTCTTTGTCTATGATTTCCTCATCCACATCAACACCCACAATTTCTCCGATGAAGAGGTCGTGCGTCCCTAAGTGGACGATCTCTCGTACCGTGCACTCGATGTTGATGGGGCATTCTCTGATCAAAGGAGCTTTCACGTGAGAAGCTTTTAATCTGGTGAAGTTGCACGCAGAAAACTTATCTTTGTCTCTTCCTGAGACCTGTCCGCAGAAATCAATCTCTTGTACCATTTTCTCTGTCGGTATGTTGATGACGAATTCTCTACTGTTCGCGATTAACCCATGAGAGTATCTCGTGTCTCTGATAGCACAGGCCGCCATGGGAGGGTCAAAACAGACAGTGCTCACCCAGGCCAACGTTATGATGTTGTCTTTTCCCTCGTGGGAACAGGTGACGAGCACCACTGCGCTGGGGTATAACACTATATCGGGTTTTTTAACCACTTTCATGCGTGATGAAGGTAAAGTCATTATAAATAGGTTTGCTGCAGCGTGCCTTTAAATGGAATGCACGTTCAACAGTTGCCAACAGGCACCTCTGACCTGGCTGAGAGCTTCAATGACAAGGATGTGAATGACCTGTCTCTCAATGGAAATCCTTGCGCAACTGCTGGTGCTGGAAAAGGGTAACCTGGTAGGAGCACAAAGAGCCTGCACGAGCTCAACCCCTGTGCAGAGCTCCGTTCACCAGATGTTGGCAAAGGTTCACTTATTTGTAAACCTTTTACCTTCCCAGATGCAGCATTTTGAAGAAGTGACCAGGTGAAATTCAAAGAGAAGATCATGAATTCACAGATTATGAGCTTTCTCTTACA
>JADDYB010000003.1_pt1 | contig 75874 bp, 73 predicted proteins | sample 8641941 | NCBI WGS metagenome assembly JADDYB01 (sample SAMN16275377, study PRJNA637457) | freshwater sediment metagenome | isolation source: Lake Kineret sediment | place: Israel: Lake Kineret | collected 2013
GGGGATGAGTGAACGCCTCATCAAAGAGTATATAACACTAGCTGAAAAATTAGGTTATCAGTTGTGATAGCATGTTCAGAATCTGCGAACTGATAGGCTGGAAGGATATACTGCCTATATTCAGTATTCAAATAGGAAATATCTGTTATTTCTATCGGAACGATAAAAAGAAATCAGAAGATGGCCATCTTCTCTCAAATCAATACAGTTTAACCTGGTACTCCGCCACCGCCACCTGATCCATGTCCTTTTGGCTCTTCGGTGGCTTTGGACTCTTCCTCAGTTACGTCTTTAGCACGTTTCTTCACTGAATCACCTCTCTCTATATAATGGATTCACCGGCGAATACCATTACGATAAATTTATAAAGTGACGGTGTAAAAGTGCATCGGTGAAATAAGTGCCGAGGTTACCCGAAAGACTGTATGAATATATGCCGTTTATCTTCCAGCGTGTTCTATTGGAGAATCCACGAGCACCTTACTCCGAATTAGGTAGGGAGGTAGGATGCTCACGTCACGCTGCTAGAGACCATCTAAATGAACTATACGAAATGAAAGTACTATTTCATCCACAATGGAGATTATTGATGAGCAATCAGATCAGTGAATACGTTTATTTGTTAAAAGTGGACGATCCAGATTCCTTTTCTTATTTCTTAGAGGAACAGAAGTATGTCTTGCATTATTGTTTATTGGCTGGCCCGTTCAATCTCATATTCTACAGTTATTTACCGGTGGATCTATCCCATTTAACAGGTTTCGAACAAACAGTCTTAAGTGGAATTCGCAGCAATTTTCATGTACCCCCTGTCCCCAACACGAGTTATGAAACAGCATACAGTGAGATTTCAAAAAAATGTGAAACAAAAATCGAGCCTTCCATGCTTGACATGACTCCCAAGAATACTGCATGGACAGAAGAATTATGGAATCTCTTCACCGATCTAAAGTACAATCTCGACATGAATTTTACTTCTTTGGTCAAAAAATATGGATTTAAGAAAACAACTTTTTATGAAAGATTAAAACAGATTTCACAATTCACTGACATATTCGTGCCTTTGTACCCTCTTGGAGAGGGAGGATATCTCTCTTTCTGCTTCCTATTCAAAACCAAATACCAGAAATTTATTGTGGATTCCTTTAGTAAACTACCTGTATCTTCCTTTCATGTGAGGGTTAAAGACTCTCTTTTGAGTTATGTCTTTATTCCTCATGGAAGAGAAAAGGAACACATCCGCAACATTATTGTTTTATGGAAAAGGAAAGGAATCATCGATTCCTACGATTTCTCGATTCCCTATTCGAGTGTATCGCTTCATCCTGGCATTCCATTTCCTCCTCCACATCCTCCACCTTCACCCAGAGGAACTACTCCTTTGGATAATGAGGAGGGTAGTGTCGGAAAGATGTATAGATAATCCATGAAGTTCTTGACACCAGTTCAGGATTTAAATGTTCTGTTATACCATAAGTCCACTGTTGAGAGGTTGTGCAATAACTTTATGTGCAAAAATGTCATCTTACTTTCGGAGGTACTGTAATAGTACACTCTATCTTTTTTTGTGCAGACGATATTTTTTTAAAGGTTGACTCATCACAAAATACATGCTTACAATCAACGGAAATGGGAGAACTTTCATGAGCGCAGCATGTATCTCAAAGAAGGGGGTTCTCTTCAATTGTGATTGTAAGGAACTTTTCTCAGCTGTGAAGAACTCCTCTATTGATATGGTCTTTTGTGATCCCCCCTTTAACCTGAACAAGGATTACGGCACACAAGAGTTCAATGATTCCATGGGAGATAAAGAGTATTTGGAATGGACCTATTCATGGATAGATGAATGTGTGAGAGTCCTCAAGCCAGGAGGGGGCCTTTTTATTTATAATATCCCGAAATGGTGCATAGAATTTGGTATTTACCTTAGACAAACCCTGGAGTTCCGCCACTGGATTGCCATCTCCATGAAAAACACTTTTCCTAGAGGAAAGAAATTGTACCCTGCGCATTATGGCCTCCTATACTATACCAAGGGAGAACCCAAAACGTTCCATAAATTGAGAACTCCTGTACCTGTTTGCAGACATTGTGGTGGTGAAATAAAAGATTATGGAGGGCACAGAAGAAAACTCAATCCAAAGGGGTTGAATCTTACAGATTTCTGGGACGATACCTCCCCGGTAAGGCATAAGAAATTCAAGAGGAGATCAGCCAATGAGCTCAAACCCATTATACCGAGGAGGGCCATCCTGATGTCAACAGACCCTGGAGATGTTGTTCTTGATCCCTTTGGTGGTGGAGGTTCCACGTACCTGGAAGCCGAATTTAATGAAAGATACTGGGTCGGTTCAGAGATTGGAGATTGCACCCCCATAATTGAAAGGCTCTCGGAGTCTGGGTTGCTAGTTTCTGGGAAAGTAGATAAGACGATAATGGATATCTTCGAACAATATGAATATGAGTCAGATTCGAGAGTTGTCAATGAACGATATACTTCTGTGGCTATCCAAAAAAGTCTTGATGCTATTGTTGAATGACTACGTGCACAAGAGAAACCTGAACTGATGCAAATCAAATTGGAGACTCAAGAAAGGAAAAAAGGTAACTGTCACGGAAATCCAGCACCGATCAATATCCAGTCTTTCTTCTTCAGCTTCTGATACTCCTTCCACTGTTCCTCAGTCAGTGTGTAGATTTCCTTCTTTTCGTACGTCGATTCAGTCAATTTGATCAATCCCTTCTCGACGTAATTCTCCACGATGTACTCTTTGATCTTCTCAATATCTCTGACATGACCCCGCATCACCACAGAGAAGTTGAACAGCTCATCCAGACACTCTTTCTCATCCACGTAATCACCTTTTTGCACGGATTTCTTTTATTTCAAAGCCGATACATCCACCTTGTCCGTCAAATTCACACGTAACGACCGCAGTCAATTTGTGAGGACTATCCAGGGTTACACCTCCTATCGTGTATTCGTGCCAGAAGTCAACGAGTAACCCCACAAAAGAGGTGGTAATCACCACTCCTCCCCAGTAGTATACATTCTCCGTGATCACACTCTCTTTGTCAGGGAGGTTATCTTCATGGATTTCCTCTCCACACACAGGGCACACACACTTACCTTTCAGCTGTAACATCGCTCTTTCGTTCTCGTCACCTGTGTATCCGTTTCTGTCTCGCATTTTCTCAACCTCCTCACGCTCGTCCATCTTTACTCCCTCACCAAAATAGTTATAAGGGAAATCTTATAATTCTACACATGGTTAAAATGCACTCAACCTGCGTACACTTTCATGTAGCCAGGCTGATCAATCAGTACCCTTCAGCTTATTCTGAAGTCATTTTCAGGAAAACTCTGAAAGAAAATATTTTAGGGTCAAAACATACCTTCTATAAAACACTTAACTACATGGAAGCGAGAGACATCATTGTCAATCCAGCTGTTACCATAAAGAACCATGCCAATTACACCAGCAGATTCTACTTCATTGAAGTGGAAGACGAGAAAACAGCTCTAGAAGAGTTAATTGACAAGTACAGGGGATATATTGATGTGGTTTTCGCATTTTCGTCTCTAAAGTCAAGTTTTCTTTATATTGCAGCTCATGAAAAACTTGATGTTGAAGGCAATTTAATTCTTGAAGATAGTGTTGCAGAGTACCGCGTCATCTTTCCGTGTAAAGAACATGAGAAGTACCCTCAGCGTGTTCTTCCCCCGTCTGTACTCAACCCAAAGTTCACGAGAAAAGAAAGGTTGGGATGGGATGAAAAAATGTGGGAGATCTACTACTGGTTAAGAGTTAATTTCAGGCTTTATAACTCTGAAATTGGAAAACAAGTGGGGTTGGACCCAGTGACTGTAGCTCGAAGAAAGAAAAAGATGCTCCCTTCACTTTACGTTCACTACCCTATGTATGCAGAGGGACGTGACAACTATTCTACGATTTTGTTCATCCTGGAAGACACTCCCGATCTGGACAAATTGTTGGCCTCATTGTCAGACCTGTCAGCCACCTCACACCTCATAAGAGGGAGCAAAGGAACGTATTTGTGTTTTGCATCAACGAGAAGAACCCATCCATTTATCTCAAAAATGAGAGAGGTCACGCAGAATGAGTCTCTTAAGTTTGTTCACCCTTCAAGGTGGTGGAATCCTATATTGGATGACTACGAGAAAGGAAAAGTTGAGGAGAGATATTTTTACATGTTCCCTCCTCATTCAAAGTAGTTAGAGAGGGGTCCCGGGTGGGCTACCTTCTGGTGGACCATCGGGAGTGACAGTGATGGGTTCGAATGGCCATCCTTTTAGATTCGTGTTGATCACCTCGTTTCTTATACTGGTGCAATTTGAGAGTTGTCAGGTCTTATGGGTTTACTCATTTGAGGGAGTTGTCAAGTCTTATGGTGCTCCTCACATTGCATCGCTGAATAGAGGATGTTACTGCTATGAATGATTCAATTAAGAGAAAAACTGACAATTCGAGAGGTCGCACCATTTCTAACACCACATAATTTGACAACCCCCATTTGAGTGGATGGTTGGGGTTAAGTTACGTTAGAGGGGGGTATTGTGGAAGGAAAGGTTTGGAAGGTTCCGATTATCTGAACTTCATTTAGCTTTATGACAGCAAGTGCAGTGCTTTGTAGATTTTTTCCTGTTCTTGGTAAGGGGGATTGTTTTTGTAGTGTTTTTAGAAGCTTTTTTATCTGTGAGCTCTATATGGTGGATCGTTTCCAGAGTTCTCAGTCCTTTATGGGATTGATAGTCATTCCGTCTCATTGTGGTGTAGGGGATGACGGTTCAAAAAAGGTGAAGGGTGGGAGAGAGAAGGTTCTCCATGTATCTGGTCGAGTCATGCCGAAACATTTATATGGGGAGGGAGGTGTGAGGAAGTATGGCTGGTACAACAGAATCATCACAGAACTTGAATGGATGTGGAATAAAAGAGATCTTTCGTAAATATCCATTTTACGTTGGGTTACCTGTGGGTACAATGATTGTTTTAGCAGTAGCTTGTTATTTCATCATTAAATACAGTGTCCCTTGCACATGTTACCTTTGTGTAGCTTTAATCCTTATAATTGTTATAGCTTTTATAGCCTGTCGGTGGATACCCAGAAATCCTGCATGTCAAAAATGGGTGTTCTGGTTTGGCGTAGGGATTATTCTTGCCTTTATCCTGGGTTCCACCTACATAACTTCGGGTTCATCTACAAAAGCACCCACGGTGTTTGTGCCTTGCGAAGAGCAAAAAACCTATGCAATAGAGTCAATCAAAATACATACTGATTTCGTTCATGGGCTCACACAAGGCATATTACTTGCAAGACAAGCTTTCTTTGTTGTGATAACAGGTCTGTTACTCTATTATTTCGTGAAAAATGGAGAAAATAAACTAAAAAAAGAAACTTTGCTACTTTTTGTTCTTTCTGCAGCTATTTTTTGTCATCTCCACGAAGGAATCAATGACTACTGGCAAAGTGAACATCTAAATAGAATCTATTCTCTAACAGAAAGCTTGGATAAAGCCATGTTCCCAGGTTCTAAACCTCCGAAAGTCTTTGTTTACGAAGAACTACCCAAAGGACCACCAATTTTTTCAGTCTTTGTTTATACTTATAGTCTGCGTTTGAACACAAATTCCATTTTATTTTACTTTGGGATTCTTATTCTAGTATTTGCTCTGGTAAGTATAGCGGATCGATCATAACAGGATTCTGCTGGAGGTGGGGAGAGAGGTAATCTAACTGGTAATCTAACTGGTAATCTAACTGGTAATCTAACTGGTAATCTAACTGGTAATCTAACTGGTAATCTAACTGGTAATCTAACTGGTAATCTAACTGGTAATCTAACTGGTAATCAAACTACTCTTTAAGAAGCCAAGCGGGTTCCAGACAGGATGGGCGAACAGTGTGGTGAGGGAATTATTTCCTATGACAAAATACTGAATGACAAGTCAACTCTACACTGCAGACTGCAGACCAAATATTCATAAAGAGGGGAATCTATTTTTTTCTATATGTGCCCCATTCCATATACATCTGGGAGTGGGAATATATCTGTGCCCTGCCACTACTATCTCAAGTGGCAGGTATCATTATTTTAGTGGAGGTGGGGGCGTTGTCTACAAGAGTTGCCATAGTCATAGACAACATGTACCTGCAAACCGCACTACATACCTTTGGAATCAAGGCACTGGATATGGCAAAGCTTCCGCAATTGCTCATAGATGAAGAAAGAAATGAAGAATATCACACGACGCATGTCTTTGATGCGCTGCCTTTTGTTCCGAAAGAAAACCCAAAGCCTTTTCAAATAGCCAATAGAGACAGAAAGAGAAAATATTTAGACAAACTACAATATCTCGATAGAGTGGAAGTGTATGAAGGAAAAGTATGGCAGAAACACATAATATGTCCTAAATGTAATCAATCCATCGAAGTAGCAGTTCAAAAACTCGTAGATGTGAAGATTTCAGTAGTACTTCTTCGGTTGTCTCTCTCAAAGATAGTGGACAAGATAATCCTGGTTGCAGGAGACAGTGATTTGATTCCTGCTGTGGAAGTCGCAGGAGAGTCGGGAACGATCATACAACTCTGTTACATGAGAAATGACAAGGTAAAGACGGCAAGCTCACTCATTAGAACGTGCACAGAAAGCAGAGAACTCGAGAAACCAGATTTAGAAAAGTGTGCGCTTGACAAATTTTAGGATAAATACTTTTTCTCCGAACAGGATTCCACTTTTGCCAACATCTGCCAGGGTTGTCAACTCGTGCAATCTCCACTCATAAAGGGTTACAACCTCTGTAAGAAAAATTTATAAGGAACGAGCAAAGACAAGATAAAAAACCAGCTATGACTGCACGTGCGGAGGTACCATTTCACCCACTGATCCACTGCAGAATCGTTTTGGAGATGAAGCAATGATGAGTGTCAGCATAGAATCCGCAGAAAAGGAGGACGCCATGACCCTTGCAGAAATCTGCAAGAGAGCCTTTGAGAGCGACCATGCATTTGGGGCACCTGGATCGGGAGGCCCGCCTGGTTATGACTCACCTGAAGCCCAGGTTTCTTTCATGAGATTCTTAGACTACTACAAGATCTTACTCGATGATAAGATTGTGGGAGGGATCATGGCAGGTTCAGCAGGGGAGGGTCACAAAGTCATGGAACGTATTTTTGTCGATCCTGAATTTCACAGGCAAGGAATCGGAACGAGGGCCTTTCAATTACTGTGGGAGCTCTACCCATTAGTCAACGTATGGACACTGGGGACTCCTGAGTGGAATGTGAGGACCAAAAATTTCTACGAGAAGCTTGGATTCATCCAGGTGGGCTGGGATCTCGGCGTTCCTGCCTGGAGAGGCAGATGGTACCAGAAGGTTATGAACCCCGATAACCCCATAAAGATGCTGAAGATCAAAGAGCTGAGAGACGGCATGAGAACGGTGACAGCAGAAGGCAAGATCCTGGAGATGTCTGAGCCTCGGATGGTCCACTCACGGAAAAAGGACGAAACCTTGACTGTTGTAAATGCAGCCATGAGAGATGAGACAGGGAGGGTCGTGCTCGTGCTCTGGAATGAACAGATACAATGGGTAAATGTGGGCGACAACATAAGGGTGGAGAATGGGTATACAACCTCCTACATGGGAGTGTTACAGCTCAACGTGGGCACCATTGGGAGGCTCATAGTGCTCATCTAGGGAAAGCCTCTGAATGATCTGGAGAGTAAGAAATGGAGGAGAGGTACTTTTATTTAACTCTTACGAGGTACTCTGCTATGCCAAACCCTTTCTTATTTCCACATGCAAATTCTGAGAGGTTTTCATTGAGAATAGAAGTCTTGTCATCCTTCTGGTACGGAATTTGGACTCTCTTCAGGACTTTCCCTGTGAGAAGGTATTGATTCCCCATGCAATCGTTAACTGTATACTCGAACGTCTTTTGAGCCGTCCCTTCACCAACCGTTTTAATTGAAACCTTTTCTACAGGAACGTTCTCCCCCTTCTTCATGACAAACCCCACATCTATTTCGCTGTCATTAATACGCATTTTAGCAATATTTATTCCAAAATCTGCGTCAAAATGGGCAGTAACGTAGACCCATAATTCAGGAGCATTCCAGTCCCTTTCCCCCCAGCTGTGATCCCGTTCGCTCAGCCCTGAAATCGTGTACAGGTTAGAATCCACCTTTACTGTACCTTTGATGAGACCTATCTGCTCGTAGTGGTCCTCACAGACCACTTTCGCAATTTTGGCCTCTTCTTCGTTCACACATTCGAGGTAGCTGAACTCTTCATTAACTGGAGAGTACTCAAGGTTGACAGTGACGTCTTTAACCGTCTCACGTACTGCCATTCCACCAGAGAAAAGGACATTCCATGCAGGACGGAACTCAAGGGGACCCAGTCTTATCCTCTCAGGAACTTCTGAGACCTCTGTTTGCTGATGAAACAGTAATATCTCGTCCTTGTAAAACAGGAAGAAATAGCCGATCCCCTCCCTCTTATTTGGTTTAAATCCTATCCTGGTAAATCCACCAATGTCTTTTTGAGGGTCATAAAAGTTGAAATAGTAACTCTCATTCCATTCTTTCACATCCCCTGCCTCATGTCGCAGCTTCTCCACAGCATCACCTCAAATACACCTTACCCAGGTTCCCATCCAGGACAACAGTGTCTCCATCTTTTAAGAATTTCATTGCATTTTTCACCCCTGTTACTGCAGGAATCCCGTACTCACGGGAGACCACGGCACCGTGGGAGAGTATTCCCCCCGTCTCAGTGATCAACCCTTTGATTTTCAGAAACACAGGAGTCCAGCCTGGGTCCGTACAGGTGGCTACCATGATCTCATTTTTCTGGATAGTGTGGAGCTCCTCAATACTCTTGACTGTTCTTATGATCCCTTCTACAACGCCAGGACTTGAGGGGACGCCAGTGAACTCTTTTTCATAGAGAATCTCCTCGTCAAATTCTGTATCTCCCTGGAGGAATTTCGGGGGCAGTTTACACGTATATTCTTCAAATTCTTTTTTCCTTTTTTCTAACAATTCTCGATTTACTTCACCCTTTCTTAAAGCATCAAAAGCTTCTTCCTTGAATAAAAAGAATACCTCATCACTATTCTCTAAGATGCCTCTTTCTTTTAACCTTCTCCCTATTTCCAAAAAGAGCTTCCTGAACCTGAAGGTCTGGTGGTCCAAGAAGAACCGCTGATTCTCCCTGAACACAATGTATGTTTGAGCATAAAAAAGTATCATCTTGAAGATCTGTTTCTTTACCAATCCAAATTTCTGCTTTCCTACTTTTTCAAGGACTTCTTTCTCACATTGTTCCCTTTCTCCCCTTTTTTCTGCCTCAACTTCCCGTATATCTCTATCGTTCTCTAAGAGGGAGTCTACCATGTCCAAGACCAAGACGGGGTTTTCACTCCACCTGGGGAAGATAACGTCTCGGGAGTAGGAACGGTGACCGTACTCTTGCAAGAATGCTTCAAATTCCTTTTCAAACCTTTTCTCTCCTCTAACTTTCACCAGGTCAAAAAGTGCCGCGTTCGTTTCTGTGGCCTTGTTTCTCGGCAGACCAGAGACCAACCCATTGTAGGTTGTCTGAGGGTCTCCATCACACCAGGTCGTGATCAAATTCTTCAAAATCATGTTCATCCCCATGTTGTGGGTGGCTATTCCCCATCGAATCAGTCTGTAGTGCTTCAGCGAAAGGTCGTAGAGGTACCGGTATTTCTCCAAGATTTCATCGTCAGTGAGAGGTTTCAAATCAATTTTATCAAACTCTTTGAGGTCTCTCAAGTATTTCTCAGAAAAGGTATTATATTTCTTATACGTATTGAAAATTACCCCATTATTATCGAAAATGGCGATCCTCAGCTCTGCCTTTATCCTTTTCAATACGTCAAAGGGCAGTTCCTTCATTTGCTGCCTTTGATGCTCAGGGAAATAGTCCAAGAGCTCTTTCACCCTGGAGAATTTGGGATTGTACTTGAAGACCTCTCTCAAAACCCGTGTATTAAAGTAGGCGTGCGCTCTATGGTATTTTAGGAGGTCCACACCCTTCAATTCAGTGTAGCCCATGATCTCATTTCCCTCCTTGTTGACGTACACGTCCAGGAACTCGCCAAGGAGCGAAAAGAATAAAGGAGACGTCACACCTGTCCAGTAATCATCACTGTACCCCCTGGTCCAGACCTCTTCCTTTCTGGTAGTGATGTCCCGTGACTGGAGTACGTACACCTCGTTGTTGCAGACCCCGAACTCGATGTCCTGGGGCTGATTGAAGAGAGTCTCTATCTCCAGGGATGTTTCACCGATTTTTTTGAGAATTTCTGGGGTGAGGCACTCTCTTTCTTCTGCTTTCACTTTCTTTGTCCCTGTCCTGGCAAGGACAACCTTAAAAGATTTGGGAGTGATCTCTTTCTTCTTCACTGTTAGACGGGAGTCCAGTACGTACCTGTCAGGGTTAACCTCTCCAGACACCAAAGATTCACCAAGTCCCAAAACAGCTTCTATGACGACCTCCTTTTCGTACGTGACGGGATTTCGTGTGAATACAACACCTGAAACGTCACATGGTACGACTTCCTGGATGATGACAGCTATTCTTGGCGTTTTCCCAATTGCCTTAGAATGCCGGTAGGAAAGAGCTCTCCCTGTCCACAGGGAAGCCCAGCACTTCTTGACCGCATCTTCCACCTTCACGGGGTTCATGAACGTCTCCTGCTGTCCAGCAAAGCTCGCCTCAGGGAGGTCTTCCAGATCGGCAGAGGACCTGACCACCAGGTTCTTGTACTGGATTTTGTTGATGACTTTGAGAACCTCTTCAGGCATTTTGGCACCCATCATGATTCCTTTTATTCTTTCTGAGGCTTCTTCAACACTTTTGGCGTCATCATACTGGATGGCAGTTATTATCTCTTTTATTTCATCTTTCAGCCCATTTTTCTCAAGAAAGAGATCATACGCTTCGGTGGTAATACAAATGCCGTCTGGGATATTGAACCCCTTTAATTTCATGAGGTTTGAAGCTTTTCCTCCTACAAGGGAAATATCTCTTGAATCTTCATGGAGAGATACAGCTATCATGGAATCTCCTCTCAAGAGTTGTTTATAAATTTACCTGAAAAATTGTTTTTTGAGCTTAGTTCATTCTTCTTGCCCCCTATCTCCGTGCACGTTTTGGTCACAACCTGTGCAATCATTTTTATAACCCAAGAGGGAGTCCACATCATGAAAGGTATCATCTTTGATGTTGATGGAGTACTCACCTTCCAGGGCGTAACCTACCCCAGAGCAGTTGAAACGATTGAGATACTCAGAGAGAAAGAGATCATTCTGCGATTTGTCACCAACAGCACGTTAAAGAGTCGGAAATCCTGTGCCGAACGGTTGAGAAAGGCAGGGTTCACTATCATGAACGAGGAAGTCATTACTGCCTCTTATGCTACTGCAGTCTACCTTAAAGAGATCAAGCCACGTTCGTGCTGGGTGCTCCTGGAAAGGGAAGGACGTGATGAATTTAAAGACTTCAACCACGACACTGAAACACCCGAATATGTTGTCGTAGGTGATTGCAGGGACAACTTTAATTTCGAAAACATGAATAAAGCTTTACGCCTACTGTTGAAGGGTGCAAAACTCGTTGGCATGTCACCGGAACTTGTTGATGCCAGCATGGGAGATTTTGAGTTAAATGTGGGTTCGTGGGCTCAAATGTTGGAGAGAGCATCTGGTGTTCCAGCCGTTTACATCGGAAAGCCCAGCCCCTACATGTTTGAGCTGGCTTTAAAGAGCATGCGCCTCGGTGAGAGTGAGGTCGTCATGGTGGGTGATAAAGTGGCCACAGACATACGGGGCGGGAAAACCATGGGGATGAAAACAGTTCTGGTGAAAACTGGTGAATTTAATGAGAAGGACCTGGAGGAGGAAATTACCCCAGATTTTATCTGTGATTCTGTTAAAGATGTAGTGGATGTCCTCAAATTGTGATTATAAACTATGAAAGGTTGCACTTTACTGAACTAATCGTCCTACATATTGTGGAATGTCACTGACAATCCTTTCTTCTGGTTACGGAACAGCACAGGTGGGAAAGACATCTTCCCCTTCCTCACGGATTCTGCGTTTGTCCAAAAAAACGATACATGAACAAGCACGCAGCGAGGCTGGGGAGAATAATGTAGACCACGTAAAGGGAAAGTGGTGCTACCGTGAGCCTCATCGTCTGGTATATTGCCTGGGCTATTATGCTTTGCATTCCAGTTGCGAACAAGTGCTGTATGAAAGATTTCTGTAAGGACAAGTATGCCAGCGCTATCACGTATGCGAGGATACACATAACAATCGTGGCACCTGAAGATTTCGGCAGCGATGGTATAAAGAAGTAAACAGAGACTCCACAAAGGAATGCTACTACCGGGGGAACCCATGGTTGTGCGTGGAGAAGAAGAAGTGATAGAGGACCCATACTGTAGCCAATCCAGGAGTATGCCACAATCACTGCCAACAGGACTACATAACCTGCTGTCCACACAAATTTCAACCCATCTTCTCTTCTCATGGCATCACCCATGTCTCGTCAATTTCCTCTGGTATTGTATCTCCACGAGAAGGATATTCAAGAACTGCACCGCCCTTTATGTGCCACTCAATGTGCTGCGAACTTTCTGTTATTTCCTTCAATTTCGGCACGTAGTAAGGAGATATCACAACCTTGAAGATGACATCTGTATCTCCTTGCTTCAGTGCTACTCTCTCATTTATGCTGTAATTCCCTAGATATTCTCCGTTAGCATAAATGTTTAACAATATTTTTTGTGTTACAGCATCTGTGTCATAGACAACAGTGAATCTGAGAGTTATTAAGACGGCATTATCCTCTGTTATTTCGACACGAACAAGCTTTATCCCCCGCATCGTCGCAGCTTCGGCCTCTTCTAGCGTGTTGAAAACGGTGGAATAAGAGAAATAGGTGAGACACATGTCGAGGAGGCACACGAGTGCGAAAATTCCCACCACAACAGTCAATACAATTTTTCTGGTTTTTTGATCCATGTACGCACCTCACTGAAGACCGTGGAATAGTTCCAGTACTTTCATAAAGATTATATCTCTTTTATAAGGGGTCACTTCAATCCATTGAGAGATAGATGGGTGCATATAAATAGATTTCTGTGCGCGAGGTTTTTGAAAATGGCAACCTCATCCCCCTGAACACTGCTGACCTGAGACAGAAACCATTTAAGTACACGAAGCGCATAACAAACATGATACCTCAAATACCTCAAACAGGTTCTAGCGCAGGATATCTTGTCTTTCTCTTGCTTGGACTCATATTTTCAACATTCTTCCTGTGGATTGGGACAAAGCTGGCTAGAATCCACAATGCATCACTAGGAAAGGCTGTAATAGCAGCATTAGTCTCCATAATTGCACTGGCCGTAATCAGGGCAGTCATATCTTATATACCTTTGTTGGGAGGATTCATTGGATTCATACTAGGAATCCTCGTGAGTATCTACATTATCAAGGCGATCTACGGTACCAGTTGGGGTAAAGCGTTCCTCGCATGGATTCTGTACATTCTAGCAATAATTGTAGCACTGATCATAGCCGCAGTTCTGGGTGTTATTCTGTTCTTTAGCTTTTTTTAACTTTTTCCTCATTTTCTGTCGGGCACCTCACCAGTGAAGAGTGATGGCGTGGTCTGAGAGAAAGCTTTTGAGCTTTTCAATATCACAGATCCCGCCTCTAGCTCCGTAGTGTTGGACCTTTATGGAGGCACAGCTCACACCGAGGATACCACATTCTCTAATGTCCAACTTTTTTCGTAATCCGAAGATAAACCCAGCATCAAATGCATCTCCGGCACCTGTCGTATCCAAGGCTTCAATATGAAAAGAGGGCACACGTATTACCGTATCACTGAAAATGAGGCAGCCGCCCCCATTTTTGGTGACGATCAACATCTGTGCGTCCAGGGTTTTTGCTGCTTTTTCAATGTCTTTTGTCCCTGTTCTTCTCTTAAGATCGTCCTCATTGATGAAGATATGATCGAAGAAAGATGAAAACTCTTCAAAGAAAAGCTCCTGGGGATCCCATGATAGGGTAATGTCGGTATTTTTGCTCATGTCAACGACTTTTTTGACAGTGTCCTTCTCATTGCTTGTTAAATGAATGTGGCGGGCCTGGAGGATGCTCTCATCGACGTGTTTGTACAGGTTGGCTCCCGTGTACTTGATCATGCGTTTGACCTCTCCCTCCACGAAAATGACGGCAACTCCTGACTGACCACTCCTTCTTACGTGGGTGGTGTCGACGTTGTAGAATGAAAGGTTCTCCATCTGGGCATGACCAAACGTGTCGGCACCCACAGCCCCCACCATCCCTGTTTTGATCCCGAGAGAACCTAACCAGCACGCAGCATTCCCTGCAGAACCGCCGCAGCAGAAGGTGGCATCTTCACAGCGCACCTTCTGGTGTATGTCTGGTACCCTGGATACATGAAAGCTGATATCAAAGTTGAGGTTGCCAATGCAGATGACATCCATACCCTATGCTCTGGACTGGACTACTTAAGCTTTCGTGAACGAAAAAAGTAAATAGTTCACTGTGGAGGACCTTCAAATAAAGAAAATAAAGAAAATGGAGAAGAAAGGCTACACAACCATGTAGAGCAGTATTACGGTCAAAGCAGCAGTGCCAATCCACAGTACAGGGCTGTACTTCACAACTTTTGAACCATCAAAGGGAGGAAACGGTATCATGTTGAACATGGCTAAATAGAGATTAATCGCTGCTAAACTTGTTAAGAAATCGACAGCTCCAGAGTAACCCACATTCCCGACTGCACTTCTTGTCAAAAGAGCCACAATACCCACAATAATGTTTGATACTGGGCCTGCGACAGATACCCTTGCTTCAATTTCAGGTGTCATCCATGCTGTGCCCATGATCATCACTGCACCTGGGAATCCAAAGAATATTTTCACGCCAAAGGGGAAAAGTGCAAGTAAGGACAGAAAGATGGCTAGGAGCAAACCCCAGGTGAATTTCCGGTACTCTGCCCACAGATTATATCTCTGAGCCACATATTTATGGGAAAGTTCATGTAGAACAAAAGCAGTACCCACAATGACAAGCATTTGAGGGATTATGAAAGGATTTTTAAATAGACGAAGTCCCTTCATGAATACGGCAAAAGCCACACTCAACACTATCCAGGATATCAATAAATCCTCTATTTCTTGTTGACTGAATCTCATTGCATTCCCTCCTTCTCACTGTTTTTATAGGTTTCGATCAAGTTCTCTTTGATGCCTCTAACGTGACCAGCCCCCACGACCACCACGATGGTACCAGATAACTTCAATATATTCTGTGCCATTATCCTGTCTCTTTCCTCAACCAGTACCCGGTACGCAGGGGGACTCATCTCTTTGAGTTCTGCTTTGAAGTCATCCACCGTGTCCTCATCAAAATCTTTTAATTCCGTCTTTGAGGGGAATAAAACGTAGAATATGAGCTTTAACACGTCAACAAATGAGATCTGAGAAGCCAGACGGTCCATGGTGATACCTACGTTGCTGTCGATCAGCTCCACGTTAGCCCCCACTTCCTGCGCTGTTTTGAGGGCTTCCAGCATGTCTGCCCCGGGAAAGACTCCTGTCTCTTCCCCTACTTTACCCTGATAATAGGATAGGACAGTGCTTAGGACAGCAATGCGAGCTCCCATCCTGAGGATGTCAGAGAGACGGGGCCTCTCTCTCATCCCCGATTCGAGCGCTCTCAGTCGTTCAGTATCCAGCTCCAGTGCCACGTAATCAGGTCGAACCTCCCTTATGGTATTTCTGGCCAGATCGACACTCTCCTGAAGGACGTGACCAGTCCCTACCAGGATAATTCTATTGAGCCCGAGCTCAATCTCATCTCTCATTAGTGTACAGGTGCCTCTACTCTATATAAAGGTTCGTCGTGCATGAGACAGCCATAGTGCAACCTCCATTACTCTCTCATCGGTGCCACTTCTGGGTTGAGGGGCTGAGATTTTCTCTCACTCTAATCAGAAAGATTTATATAGCCAAAATGGGAGAAAAATGAAAAGGAGGTGAACCTATGTTTGCAAAACTCATCTCAAGTGGAGTAAATGTCCCAATGCTGCCACTGCCACACTGCATTTCTACAGGGTATACCCCGCTGATTTCGTGCGGTCACGGGTGGGTCCCTGAAGAAGGCAAGTGCAGGCTGGGTGGATGATGAGACAATTGGGATCATCGATGTTGGAATACACCTTTTCTGAGCAAGTCTGGAGTTGCAGACAATTACAATCCAGATTTGCAGTTTTTCTGCTCTCCTTTTGCGAGATTTTCTCGAATAGGTGGCAGCTGGGAATTCACAGTATAAAAAAACAGTAAAGGTTGAGTAAGTGAAGGCACAAGAGGTGTGCAGCCAACTTCCTACTCGCAACCTATATAAATGCTGTTGTGGCTGGAACCTCATGAAGGTAGACATTGTTGGTCTGGGCACAGCCGGGTACGCTGCAGCCATGGAAGCTGCCAGGCGCGGGGCTGAAATAACGATCATTGAAAGACGTGATTTTGAGACCTTTTCGCCCTGCGGACTACCCTATGTCATAGATGGGTCTATACCACAGTTTGAGGACTTGAAACACACAATAAAATTGAGAAATACAGAAAAATTGCTTTCCCATGAGGTTAAGTCTGTAGACACTGACAAGAAAACAGTTGCAGCCAAAGATTTGAAGAGTGGAGAGGAGAAAGAGATTTCGTATGATAAATTAATCATCGCCACAGGTGCAGTCCCAATGATACCGCCTGTAAAAGGGGTCCGAGAACTCTTTGGAGAGGGCACGTACGTCATTTATGGAATTGATGAAACTTCCCAACTCAAGAGGAAGGCAGAATCCTCTGAATCCTGCGTGGTGATTGGAGCGGGGGCCATTGGATTGGAGACTGCGTGTACGTTACGGAATAAGGGGTTAAAGGTGACAATCATTGAGATGCTCCCACAGGTGTTTCCCCAGGCACTGGATGCCGATGTGGCGGGAGAGGTTGAAAGCCATTTGAAGTCCCTGGAGATAGAGATTATATTGAATTCAAAGGTTGAATCTCTAAGAAAGGAGAATGGAAAGATAAAGGTGATAGCAGACAAAGAGTATGTGTGCGATTTTGCTTTGATTGCTGCAGGAGTGAAGGCTGATACGAGACTGGCTGAGAAGGCTGGGCTCGTCATGGGGAAGTGGGGGATTAAAGTCAACGCAAAAATGGAGACCTCAGCAAAAGACGTGTATGCGTGTGGAGACTGCATTGAGACCTTTTCCTACATTAATGGGAAGCCTTGGATGATGCAGTTAGCGACATCAGCCTTAAGAATGGGTTCTATAGCTGCTGTCAATGCCGTGGGAGGTCATGAAGAGTATGAGGGCTGTTTGAACACGTTTGCCTCCGAACTGGGTGGAAAAGAGATTGCATCATGCGGGTTTACGGAAAAGCAGGCGCAGTATTTTGGGTATGAAACAGTCACCGGGAAAGGTTCAGGGACAGTAACAGCAGACTACTACCCGGGAGAGGATACGGTGAATGTCAAATTGATTGTGGATAGAAAGAATCACCAACTTTTGGGTGGACAGGCCTTTGGCACAGGTGCTTTCTGGAGGATTAATGTGATCTCTGTAGGGCTGAGGGCACGAATGACTGTTGAGGAGTTCTCAAAAATAGAGCTCGCGTACACGCCACCCTTGTCCCCTTCGTACGATGCATTACAGAAGGCATGTGATTTTTTAATGAGGCGGCTGTAACGAACTGGTATCCATGACTGCACTATTTCATTTTCTGCCAAACATTACTTGAATTCAATTGAATGTGGCTCTTTTTCACACAAAACTATTCTGAAAAAAAAATGGAAAAATAAGAAAGAGAAAAAAGAGAATTCCCAGATAGACTCTATAGAATTTGGGGAATACTACCAGTCGAGCATCTATTTAATCCGTATGGACACCATACAGGGTTAGAACCGCTCCAGCAAATGCCAAAAGGTATGGAACCGGCACCCTGAATTCCGGAATGTATTAACTTAGCTTCCATTTTTTTTTCACCTCCTTCTGTTTCTTTCATAGCGATGAAGTTCACTCATCGTTCCCTTCTTGTTCTCATAATCTCATGGAGAGCGGATAGGAGATTGCCGTCTTGAGCCAAGATATATATCTTCTCTACTATAAAGAGGGATCAATATCTATAAAAAGGTATGCATTGCCTGCCTCGATTTGAATGGATAATACGGCGTATGAAGTTCGAGAACAAAGCCTCACTCTCTCATGGCAACAGCACTCATTCTCATCACTTGCGAGAACCTGAAAAGCGTTGTCTGGACAGGGATTCCAGGAACTGTATTCTCATGGCATTCCTGAAGTAAAACAGATTAAATAACTTACTCTTAGAGATAAAATAGTAATTAAAGATTTATTTTAACTATTTTCTCACATTTCAATCAATTCCACTGTGGTTAATTCTGCTTTCCCTCTTGTCCCGGGTGCGTTGATCAGATGCCATACTGTATACTGTTCAGCATAGGGTTCTTCTGCTGATATTCCATCTAGAGGCACGATTACCTCATAACCCCTGAGTACTGCCCCTGTTGCCGTGTGAAGGACTGCTCCATGTGCTGATGTCCCTACAATGATTACCGTCTTGATAGTTCTCTCTTTCAACATCTTTTCGAGGTCAGTTTGATAGAACTTATCCACGCCTGAGGCGACGACAGGTTCTCCTTCCCAGGGTGCAACCTCTTCCCGTATGTCTGCCTTTACTGCTGTCCTCGTTAAACTGTAAACTATAAGAATCCCTTTCTCTCTTGCCTTTTTCAGTAATTTCTGTATATTGGGGAGTGATTCTATGCACTGCGGCCTTTTTTCTTCGTTACAATTCTGGTTTTGGACATCCAGTACTAAGAGTGCTGTTTCTTGTGGGGACACTCTCACCTTTTTGATTTCTGGTGGTTGCGGCACTTTTACCTTCTGCCATTCTTCTATTATTGTTCGGGTTACCATAATGGCAGTTCTCCTTTGCTGTATAAAATGATTGCTCTGCTCATCGGTGCATCTGTTGCAGTAGTGATGTGGGCTCTACATTATCCACACAGAGGCAGCAATATTCTACTTGAACCCATGAAGGGCTTTTGAACTCTTGATTTATCCACCGAATTTCGATGTTACTGCTGTAACATGACAGTACATTGGAGAAGGATTCTGGAACCTGCTCAGAAAGTCCATTCGTTACATAACAACATATTTATGGGTTCATTTACTTCTTTCAGTCTGTCTTACCGAGTATGCACCTTCCTATGTGGGGGACATTCCCGCTAAGGCAGTCTCCACTGGAGGGTGTATGGCCTGTTATAACACAATCACGCGTTTGGGGTAGTATTCCACCTCCAGCTGTAATCAATTTTGCAAGCATTTTTTCACCTCCTTTTCAATCAAGGTCACGTCTTCATGACTTTGCATTCTACCTGTTGAGTCCTCATGCACGTCGCAGAGAACCTAAGTTAGGTTGACTTGACCAATTTGAACTATTCTTTTGTAGTATAAAAAGTTATGGTGGCAGTAGCAGATCAAAAGTATAACTACGCAAATGGAGCAGAAAAATTGGGAATATCATCTATTCTGAACTCTTGAACGTCATGAAGGATATCCCACAGGCATCACGTACAGGGGAGTTCGCTCTTTCGGCAATCCCAAAACCTGCTGCACCTCTTCATCTGAAAAAGCGCCCACCACGACCGTCCCCAACCCTAAAGCCACAGCTTGCAAACAGATATTCTCTCCTGCGTGACCTGCCTCCATGTGCACGTACCGTATCCCCCTCTCACCGTAACGTGCTGTCGTCCTCTCATACTCTGCAGCAATGACAATAGAAATGGGTGCCTCCTGTATGAAAGTCTGACCGAGACATGCCTGGGCTACTTCTTTGCGCACATCACCTTTCTTCACCAGTACCAGCGTATGGGCCTCGGGCTTGTACTCATACACACCAGAATCCAACCCTTCAACTCCTTTTTCTCCCACCACCACGTACAGAGTCAAAGGGTACGTCGCTCCAGCAGAGGGAGCAGCTCTCTTGAACCCTTCTGTGATGCCCTGTCCAGCCCACACGAGTTGAGAAACCTGTTCCAGAGACAAGGGATCATCCTTGAAGTCTCTGAGTGATCTCCTCATTTTTATGGCTTCTTCCACAGACATGTCACCCTTGAGTCTGGGCTGTGGCAGTGTAACGTTAGAACTCTTATCAGCTGACTGCGGCTCGGACTGACCCACACACAGGCACAATAAAAGGAGAAAACAGACAATAGTTAACCTCATACCTCGTCTCATGCAGTCACTTCTCATTTCATCTATAAATAGGTTAGTACAAACATGTACTCAGTGCTTGTTCCTCTTCTCACGCCTTTCTGATCTGGATGATCTCCACCTTGAATTCAAAAACAGCAGGGTTTAAGTCCAGCACCACATCAGTATCAGTGATCTCTATGACAACAGCATACTGTCCCTGGTACATGATCACATTCCCCACGTACGCTTTTGCGCTCTTTTCAAATTCTGAGCGCGAGACTAACACCTTATTCGGGTTCACGGCAAATCGATGGTTAAAATCTAAGTACACGTACTCCTCAGTTATCTGATACATGGTGAACCGTCTATTACCCCACTCGTAGGTCTGGCCCTGCACAGGCTCAAGCCCTGTCTGCTGAATAAACTCGTCCTTGCGCATTTTCACCAAGGCGTCGGGGTTCCAGTACCCGTACGCTTCTAAAGGATACAACCGAATCGTTTTTTTCTCTCCCACTCTCATCCCGAGAAGCTGTTTCTCCACAGCAAAGGGAGCTGTTGACTGTTCTCCTGGGTTTCCTCCGATCACAATTATCAAAGGCTCGTACGTCCTGTCCTTGATAAAGATGTTCGCTTTCTGTGCTATCTCCGATATAGAGGTGTCCACGATAGTCCCGTTGAGAGAGATGGTATAGTCCAGCACGACTGTATCTCCAGGACCCACAGCAGGCTCCTGTACAAGAAAAAAAGCCAGAACGATGAGTGCAATACCAACTACCCAAACAAATTTTTTCAGGTTCGTGTCAATGAGCTGAGTAACCTTCATGGAATGGGTACTCCTCTTTCTACTTATAAACCTATTGGTGAAGGGGGAGGTAGAGGAAAGTCCTAATCAGCAGTCATTCACGCTTTCACCTGTGCAAGAGTCGTCCTTCTCAGCTTTTGACCTGCACCTCAGACACACCCTCTCCTGGAAGTACTCTCAATTTGTGCCGAAACCATTCAGAAAAGCGGAGAATTTATAAAGGGATGCGAAATAGTAAAGCAAGAACTTTGAGGTGTCATCATGCTAAAACCAAAGGACCGGACTGAAATACAGCTTAAAGTGGCTTCTGCACAACAACAGGATTTCGGAAGAGGACTCATTCGTATTGACAAAAGACACCAGCAGACTTTAGGCGTCAAACAGGGAGATGTGGTGGAGATTGAGGGAAGCAGACTAACCTCAGCCATTGTGGTTGACTCTTACCCCAATGACCGTGGTCTAGACATTGTGAGAATTGACGGCTTAACCCGAAAGAATGCACGCACCAGTATGGGTGAATTCGTAAAAATCAGGACTGCTGTCGTGCAGGAGGCAAGACAAATTGTTCTAGCACCCACACAGAAGAACATGCACTTGATGATGCCTGGTAATATAATATTACAGAACATTCTGGGCCGTTCTCTAAAGAAAGGCGATATTATCAGTCTTGTTCAGCAGCGGAGGAGACCTGGTGGCACCCTGTTCCAGGACTTGTTTGAGATGATCGATAACACTCCCTTCGGGTTGGGGGAGATGCGGTTTGTCGTTGTGACCACATCGCCAGGTGACATTGTGAGGGTGACGCAGCGATCGAAGGTGAAAGTGCTACCTGAAGCTGTGGAGATCACAGAAACGGAGATCCCGTCCATCACCTATGAGGACATTGGTGGACTGAAGGAGGAAGTGCAGAAGGTCAGGGAAATGATTGAGCTGCCTTTGAAGCACCCTGAGCTGTTTGACCGCCTGGGAATAGAACCTCCCAAAGGTGTTTTACTCCACGGGCCGCCGGGGACAGGAAAGACCTTGATAGCGAGAGCAGTAGCCTCTGAGTCTAACACGAATTTCCAGTCTATTAATGGACCTGAAATCATGAGTAAATTTTACGGTCAATCTGAGGAGAATTTGAGGAGAATGTTTGAAGAAGCTGAAAGGAATGCTCCATCCATCATCTTTATCGACGAGATTGATGCTATTGCTCCCAAGAGGGGAGAAGTGACAGGAGAAGTGGAGAGAAGGGTAGTTGCCCAGCTCTTGGCGCTAATGGACGGACTCCACGCCCGGGGGAAGGTCATCGTCATTGCTGCTACCAACAGACCTGAGGGCATTGACCCTGCACTGAGGAGGCCGGGTCGGTTCGACCGGGAGATTGAGATCGGTGTCCCCAACAAACAGGGGAGGAAAGAGATCCTCCAGATTCACACGCGGGGGATGCCTTTGGAGAAGGATGTCTCTCTGGATGAGCTGGCAGACATTACTCACGGGTTCGTCGGTGCAGACCTCCAGTCTCTGTGCAAGGAAGCTGCCATGTACTCTTTGAGGAGACTTCTTCCGGAAATCAACTTGGAGGATGAGCGAATTCCTCAGGAAGTCCTGGAGAAAATTGCAGTGACCAAGAAAGACTTCGAGAAGGCCTTAAAGAGTGTAGAGCCTTCTGCTATGAGAGAAGTCATGGTGCAGACCCCCAATGTGAGCTGGAACGACATTGGTGGACTGGAAAAGGCAAAGCAGGCCTTGATCGAGGCTGTCGAATGGCCGCTGAAACGACCTGAAGATTTCAAAAAGATGGGAATACGTCCACCCAAAGGTATCTTTTTGTACGGGCCTCCTGGGTGCGGGAAAACCTTATTAGCGAAAGCAGTGGCTCATGAGAGCGAGGCTAACTTTATTGCCGTCAAGGGGCCAGAAGTGCTCTCCAAGTGGGTTGGTGAGAGCGAGAAGGCGGTACGGGAGATCTTCAGGAAAGCAAAACAGGTTTCCCCCACGATTGTGTTCTTTGATGAGATCGATAGCATTGCAGGGAGACGCGGAGAAGAGATAGGCTCACGAGTGGGTGAGAGGGTCGTTGACATGCTGCTCACCGAGATGGATGGGTTAGAAGACCTGGGTGAAGTGGTGGTCATTGCTGCGACCAACAGACCGGACATGCTGGACCCTGCTTTGTTGAGACCAGGCAGGCTAGATCGACTCATCCTGGTGCCTGCTCCCGAAATTGAAGCGAGGAAGAAAACGTTGGAGGTCCACACGAGAAATATGCCCTTGAAGGACGTAGATCTGGACTATCTGGCGTCTATTACGGGAGGCTTTTCAGGAGCAGACCTGGAAGGGTTAGTGAGGGAAGCTGGAATGAACGCGCTCCGTGAAGAGAGCGAGATAGTGGAAATGCGGCACTTCAGCTACGCTCTGGAGGAGATCCAGCCCAGCATATCTGAAGAGATGATCCACGAGTATGACAAGAACGTGAAGCGTGAAATGGAGATATACCATTAGGTGTGACTATGCCAAAAGTTGCTGCCTCACGAATTCGAGATCGGATGGTGGTCACCAGTCAGGGCCATGAAATTGGGTTGCTGTTCGACCTCGTGGCAGATGAGAAGACCGGGAAGTTGGTGGCATTAGTGGTAGAGCCCACCACAGAAGAGATGCGAGAAATGCTGTTGACAGATAAAGAAGGGCTGGTCTTAATCCCTGTCACAGCGTTACGAGCGATCAGGGACTTCATCGTTGTTGATGCTAAGAGAGTGCCCCGGAAGATCAAGAAAGTGGGCATGTTTGCCAAGAGAGAAGAACCTACCGTTTGAATGCGCATGAGCGTGACGTAATCGTCCTTTCTGCCGGTGACCCGTCTAGGATTTCGTACCTGATCTCGTAAGAGACATACATTGAAAATTTTGGCTATTTTTGATTTGATATTATGGGATATATCCCAAGGAAATTGAGAAAGGTTTTAACTTCATAATCACAAATTAGAAGATAAAAGAAGAAGAATTCTATAACTGTAAACCTAAATCACAACCTGAATGCCACCATTGACTTCACGTAATCATCTTTCTTTCCCGTAACCCCATCAATGACCTCAACCTTCTTCTGGTAGGTAATCACGAAATAGGGGTAGTACACCAAAGACACGTCCCAGACTGAAGACCTTTCCCATATCTCTGCTGCCTTCTTCGCTTCCTTTTCAGCCAAAACAGGGGGTATGACAGCCTCATCCTCCACCGCATCGTCTGCTATAGGGAGGAAATTGACTACTTTCTTTCGGGGGTCTCCGCTAATCGTGAGCTCGATTGCAGATCTCATAACCTCTGGCCTGGTCTCAGACCCAGGCTTTACGGTGAGGAACTCCTTCTGTACTAAGGAGTTGACTGTCTTTTTCACCTTTTTCTCATCCAGGTGGCCAGCCCGTGCAATCTCTGGGAGGGTCACCTGCCTTCTCCTCATGATGAAGAACATGACGCTTCTTTGCTCTGGGTTCAATCCCATGAGGTCCCGAATCCCCCGGGTTCTCCTCCCCTTTTTCAGGAGAATTTCGCCAGTAATCCCGTCAATAAAACAAGATAAACTCACATACTTACCCTTTAATGGGTAGTAATCAAAAAAAACCTGGTACAAGGGGTAGTAAAATTTTGTAATTCCGTAAATGATATCCTTTTTAAACAGTATTCTCCTGGCCTCCTTCTCAGCAATTTCCTCCACAGAGTCATCGACGGCCGAGAGGATCACTCTCATTTTCCTGTGCCTTCCCTTGAGTCCTGGCATCTCCACGGCGGGTTCAGGCGCAGCTTTTTTCTGCACTTTAGAGTTCTCTCCTACTCCTGGAAATGCTTCTCTATCAGAGATTTCCGTGCGTGGAGTTACACTGCTGCGAACCTCTGGACCTCCTTCAAGCACTTCTACGAACCCTTCTTCTTCCAACTCGTTCAAGAGTTCTGAAAATGATAAATTCAACTTGTATTCCTCATTTACCGTCTTGACTAACTTTTTTAATTCTTCCTTACTCTCTTTCCCCCACTTTTCCCTGATCAGCTTCTTCATGTCCTCCCGGATGGCATTAACATCCACATCCAGGATAGGCTGGCGTTCCCTTCCCTCGTGCTGGGAAATTCTTGGCCTGATACTGGCTAGAAAACAACGGGACGTCTCTTCCTGCTTATCTCCAATGATAGCTACCCCAATGGACAGATTCTTGATAAAATAGTCTTCCTGAAATCGTTCCGGCATTTCAGAAGGCATTCTCCGTATGACTGCCTTGATATCGTCCTCGTACACCAGCTTGTGACAGAATACCACATCCATCTGAGATAGAATTCGCGAGTCAATGGCAGAGGGCTGCTGCGTTGCCAGAACGATGGAACATCCCGGCTGCCTCCCCTGTCTCACGTACTCGATCAAGGCGTCTGTCGCTGCAGTCTTCCTTCCCGCACCAGGGACCAGAATGTGGGCCTCATCAATCATCAACCAGGTCACCGGTACTGCGTCCATCAAATCTGTGACACCCACGGCCTCTTTTCGGCTGATCCTCTTGCGCGTGTTCAGAATCGCCCTGGCCAGTAATCCCACTACCAAAGCTCGCACATTGTCCTGCAAAAAGGACACATCAATCACAGTAATCTGCCCTCTCCTCGCCAAATCTCTCAATTGAGTCCCTTTCTTATCAAAGATCCCCCACTCTAAAGCCCCTTTCAACCGGGCCACGAGCGCCCTCCGTGTAGAGTTCTTAAATCCATGTTTGGGAGAGTGAATGCCCTCCTCAGACTCAATACAAGTTATCAAGTCCTCTATATCATAGCTATCGCCCAACCCTTCCACATGCTGACCGTCCTTCGTTGTATACCCCTCTCTCACCCTTTCCATAACCCGTTCGATGAGCAATCCCATGACATCAAACCGGTCAAACCCAAAGGTGAGGCACCAGTCCTCCACTGTTAGCTCTGGAGGCCGGATAGTGAATATTTTGTCCCAGGTCTCTCTTGGTGCTTCCTTTGCGTATCCTGCAGGAATGAACACCTTCATGTTTTTAATCCCTGTTGGCTTCAACTCCCACTCAGTGAGCATGGTTTTCTCTCCCCCCACTTCGTTGGGTTTCTTCATGCTCCAGAATATCCCCATAGGGTCAATGACAATGGCGCCCACTGCATCATTCTTTAAAGCCAGCTCTTCTGCAATCACGCCCAAAGTGTAAGACTTCCCTGACCCACGCATACCGCAGATAAACACTGCATGGGGAGATATGCTGTCCATGAGTACTCTCTTCCCGTAATAACCTGCAGAATCAGATTTCTCTTCAGTCACTATACCCATGTACATGGCTGCTTTTATCCCATGTTTCTGGTACACACTGGTTTTCCTCCCCACAAATAGGGAGGCATCTTCTCCTAACGCTCTGAGCTCTTCATCAACAATTATTCGATTCTGCATAGTTATGTTGATAATCAACACTATAAATAGTTTTCGGTAACCAATGTATGAACGAGATCAAAAAATCAAGAAGACTGTTCTAAGGTGCCAATTCCCTTCAGCTTACAAAACGATGCGAAAGGTTTATATAGAAGGAGAGCGAAAGAATAAGAGAGGTGAAAGATGTGAGAAAAAATAAGTTAGCTGTGCTTTTCCTTCTCTGCCTGTTGGTCTTAGGTGGAATTTCGCCATTGCTCAGTGAGGTTACTGGGGTTTTTAAAACCCTGCACAACCTCTACCATGATGCTCTTTCCGGGGACAACGACGGAGATGGAGGAGGGCCAGGTTGGCCAAATGGTGGTGGAGGCGGCGGTAGCTAGTCGTGGCCATTTCAACTATGGATAGTGCCTGACGACTATCCCCTTGTAAAAGTCCTTGATGATAGATTTCTCTTTCAGCACGTAGATCACGCGTGAAAGAGAGACTATTAAGGGATCAGTACGAATGTTGAGTATGGTCAGAAGGTAGCTTCCCACCTTGAAGAACATAGGGGTGGTGGGAAAGAAGCTGAATAGATTCATCAGAGCACGCTCGTAATCGGTCTTGAAGAGAAACAGATAACCTGTGTAACTGGCGTACCCCTCGGGATAAAACCCGGTATGCGTGGTGGTGTAGAGGTAGAGTGTGTTCATCCACTCATAGAACTTGCGGAAGCTGACCTCCTGCCCTCTTACAAGGGGCGCGACTTTGCGTCTGATGTCTCCATTGAACTCGTCAAAGAATTCCTGTTCTTGGTGATCCCAGGGAATGTTCACGGGTTCAGAACCCCAGGTGGACTTTTCCCAGGTATCACTTTTTTCTATTCCTTTTACCAGTTGAGTGGCACACTCCTCCCAACTCAATCGAGATGCCTTTGGAGTGTAGAACTCTCCTCTCTCTCCTGAAAACAATATTCTTTTGAACCCGGGATAGTCATCAAAATCCATGCCTGGATCCCCTCCTGCAATTATGGGAAAGTCCCCGAATACAACACCAATGTAGGTGAGGCGCTTGTCCTCCATGAGTTTTTCATACGCCTTGAAGGGTTCATCAAAATCCAGGATGTAGTAAATCTTAGGTTTATCTCGAATAGGTTTCATACGAAGCGAGGGACCTACAATAATCTGCTGATCAATCATCTCCTGTAGGGCTCTCGACACCGATTTTCTGTAGATGCCCAGGGCTTTTGAGATTTCGTATATCTGCAGCCTGGGTCTGTCGTATATCTGACAGAATATTTCGTAGTATCTTTCCTTTTTTTCCACATCGGAGAGGGCGGGCATCTTAAAACCCCCAACAGTTATATAGTACTTCGGCAGATATTCGTATGTGCCGGAAGCATACTTCGTTCAAGTCTAAGCTCAGATTTATAAATCTTTCGGCCGATCTTTCACCCCCCTAACCGGGATCGGTGTGAAGTACACCGATCCCAACCTCCTCTTCTTCATATTAGATTACATTCACTCTAGATTGAGCCCCCTTTCACAAAAAGGCGTTTTGTACATGACCATAATTGGCCTACCACTGTAATGCGTAGAATCTGTGTCAGGAATCTAATCAGATTCCCCAAAAGTGAAGAGCTGAAACCCCTAAGAAGATCAGTATTAAGACCAAGAATCCTAGCGCAACGTATCTGCCCTTGCCAGCTGCTACTCCAATTAAAACTACGATCAGGCAGGCCAACCCCACAGCAAGGCTGGCAGGAGGTTGCAGTGCATCTTTTCCATACTCCAGGAATCTATCCCAGGTAGAATAGCTCTCAGCAGCCTTATTTGAGGCTCTTGTTGCCTTTTCTCTGCATTCATTTGCCTTTTTCCCCATTGATTCTGCCAGCTCTTCATACTCATCAATGAGTTCTCCATATGCTGTCTTTTTCTCTTTCAAAGTTACAATGGTCTGCGTTGTCTGGACATCCCCATACGTCTGGTAGAGCTCACTCTCCTCCAGTGTCTTGATCTTCCCCTCAATGTCTGCGACATCTCTCCTGAACCCGTCTGCTCTCTTTCCTAGAGCGATCTGAATCTCGTCAAAGACCTGGGCTGCCTTCATGTATGAATCTCTTGCCTGTTCATGTGCATACCGGGCCTCGGAGTACTGCTGATTCATGAAGAACCGATCAGCATCCACTGCATTTTGGTTTGCTTCCTCTATGAGGGCTTCTGCTTCTATGAACTTATCAGACAATTCTTTTACTTCGTCACATTCACGTATTTTAGCAGATATCTCCAATTCTAACGTTTCATAAAGTGATTCTAAAGACATGGTCAGAAAAACACTAGACACATCTTCAAAAGAACGCCTGGCCCAGGTAGCTTCTGCACCAGCCTTGCTCCACTCCTCCTCGAGCAGCAGCGCGTGAGCTTCCAGAAGAGTGATGTGCCCCTCCGACAGCTTCTCCGAGGTCTCCTTCAATACCCTCATCTGCGTCATCTTGTTCTTATCACCCATCCGCGCATAGAGGTCAGCTGCCTGTCCGAAGAGGTAACTTGCCTCCTCATACGCGTAGTTCCGCAGCTCCTCTATGGCAGCAGCCACGATCCGGTCTGTGTCCATGAACTTTTCACACTCTAAAATCCATTTCTGACACTGAATAGCCATGAAGGTATTCCCTGCCTCCTCGTACTTTATCCGTGCCTGTTCGAAATAGACCATGGCCTCAATCAGGCTCCCTTTGTCTTTCAGCTCTTTCGCTTTATTGAAAAGTTGATCTGCTTCAGAATCTTTCTGTAATTTCACCTCCTTTACCCCAATGACGTACAGCCCCAGCGTGTAGGCTCCCACCATTTCAGGGTATCCATCCAGGCCAATATCCAAGACCTCCCCGGTGAGATAGAACCCCTGGAAATTTGAGGATGTCCACAATACTCCTTCGGTGGAAAAGACAGATATGGAATTATTGGAGAAAACTACTAACTCTTTTTGCCCATTTTTATCAAAATCTCCAGTATCAAGCTTTCGAACTTCTGTGGAAACGTTAAAGTTCTTCAAGAGAGTCCCGTTGTAGTCTAAGACGTACACGAGAGTGGCAGCACCTGCCATGATGCTCCGGGGAGTCGAGAACTTATCTGCACACACAGCAGTCACATCGTAGGGAGAGGTGGAGTACTCCCATTTGAGGTTGGGCTGATCATCAGCAGGGTTAGTATTTCCCTGTTCCATGTTATCCAAAATGTAGACATACCAGCTCTCCCCCACAATGAGCTCAGGTTCTAAATCAGGGTCCTGGTCGATCTCGTGGGCTGCAGTATCACTGTCCAAGTCAAAAGCGTAGAGTGCTCTCACCGGGCGGGAGGTATCAATCTCGTACTTCCACTTCAACTGCAAATTGTGCTCGTACACTGTTACTTCATCTGCAGCTACCACAATCTCCTTGGTAGGTAAAGCTTCATCATCAAAGTTCACCACGATGATGTCAAATATGGTGCCTGAAGGTCTGTTTGCCAGGGGGAGGTCTATCGTCCGGTACGTAGGGAGAGTGGGGATGGAGCAGGTGATGCAGTCAGTGTCGTACATGAACAGCTCCAAATTGGTAGCCACGATGATCTCCTTGCAGTTGTCAGCATCAACATCATCTGCCAGAATTGCGCGTATGCATCCTGAAAAGGGGACAGGATTTCCAGCACCATCATCGTCATACAGTTCATAGAGGAGCTCCCCACTGGTATCGTACACCCTCACCACAGACGAGTTCCCACAGTAGCAGCATCCGACAAAAATGAGTTTTCTCGTCGTGGTGCAAATACTGTCTGCATACACGTAGGATATGCACCCATTGGAGTAGCAGGGGTCTGAAGCAGCATCGTTCTTGCACAGTTTCTTCTCCCAGACCACCCCTCCACCAGGCTCAAATTGACTCACCAACCCTTCGCAGATTAAAGCAGTACTGGGTCCTATGGGTGTGTTTATCATTTTTTCATACGAATATCCTGTAGCTAGAAGAATTTCTTGGTACCCATCTTCATTCAAATCAGAAACATCCATAGCAGTTACCGTACCCGGTGCCTGCCACAGAAGATGAAACTCCATCTCTGCCTGTACTGTTGTTAACCCAGCCAATAAGAGTATAACAATAATAATGATTTTCACTCTCATAAAGCATTATTAGTTAACAATAGTATATAAAGATTTCGATTCCTGAAGTGTCTGCGTAACAAACCTTTTCAGCATTTCAAACCGTGAGGGTGTCACTCCTTCGATGACGATCCTCACCTTGGGTTCAGTACCCGAGGGCCTCACCAGGAGCCAGGAGCCGTCTTCAAAATTGGCCCTGATGCCTGAGATGGTCAGGACCTCCTTGATGTCAGTGAATTCTTTTATCCTATCTGTGAAGAGGCTGAGGATAAAGTGTGGGCTGTCTGTTTTTAAGTTGATTTTCTCCAGAGGATATTGATTGATTTCTGAGCATAATTCTGAGGCTTTCCTCTCCTGGATAAGGGTTACAAGGACTGCAGATGAGACGATGCCATCAATCCAGGGTCCAAATTGGGTATGGATGTGTTTCCATGGCTCTCCTGCAAATACGGCGTTGTAAATTGAAACACCTTCATGTAGGTTTCCAAGCATGACCCTTTTAGTGTGTCCTCCTTTTTTCTTCACATATTCGTCGATGCGAAAAGATGTGTCAATGGAAGTGACGACGTAGTCCCCTTCACGGACGTAGGAACCTGCCAGGAGCGCAATGATAGAGTCTTCCGGGATAACTTTTCCGTTCTCATCGATGACATTGATCCTGTCTGCATCCCCATCGTGGGCAATACCCATGTCGGCGCTCTCTTCTGTGACAGTCTCCTTCAACAAGGGGATGTTCTTCTCAGATGGCTCTGGTGGCCTTTCAAATCGTCCTGAAATCTTCTGAAATAAGGTAATGATGTCACAACCCATTTTCTTCAACAAGAAAGGTGTTATCAATCCTCCCATGCCATTACCGCAGTCTACAATCACTTTTTTTTGAGAAGAGATGCTCCCGAATTTTCTTACGTAAGAAAGGAGCGCCTCCTCGTAGGAGGGGAGTGGATCTATCTTCTCTATTGAAGGTAATCTCCATGAATGAGTTACTTTGTGTTTCATGAGCTCTTCTACTTCTCTTTCCTCATGCGGGTACAACTCCCTGTGGTTGAGGAACACTTTCATCCCATTGTTATCGGGTGGATTGTGTGAAGCAGTCACCATGATGCCGCAGTGCTCACAGGAGAAGGCCAAAGCAGGAGTAGGAACACGACCCACATCGGTAACTCGTACGTCCTGTGAGAGCACTCCAGCGATTACTGCCCGGGACACTGCATCAGAAGAAGTCCTTCCATCCCTCCCGATCACCACCGTATCAATACTCCTTCTTTTTGAAAATTCGGCCACACTCTCTCCAAGATTTAAAGCAAAATAGGGTGTAATTTTCTTTAAATCTCCACGAATCCCTGCAGTGCCAAACAACATTTTCTTACTCCTGTTTGAGCAGATCCTTCAGTCTCGCAGACTCCTCTCGTGCCCTCTTGTCGTCCATCACTCTCTGGAGGACGTTCTTACACACCTCCTCCGTCAAACGGGCCAGGTCATCTGTGGTGATCTCACTTTCTTTGATGCGGAGCTTCATCAAATGGCTCCTCACAATGTTTTCTGCCATAAAATCTCCGAATAAATTGGCCAGGAAGATCTGGACATCTCCCAAAATTTCACGGGGTGTCTTATGAGGTCGTTTTTCAATGGGATTTTCCTTTTTTTTCATCAGATGGGACATGCCTTCCCGTTCCAGCATCTTGATCAAGTCTTCTACCTCAGGGACAGGCACAGATACATTATGATCCAGTATTTCAGAAGAAACTGAGTCAAATCCGTGGATATCAGTATACCATTTTAAAACAAACTCTGCTCGTTCCTTCTCCAAGCTGTATACAGAAAGGGTACCCTCTATAGAGTTCCATATCCTCTCTAAAGCTTCATCTCCTCCCAGTTTACCATAGGTTGCAGCTTTTATCTCTCCATCAATGACGAGGAGGTTACCTGTCCCACCGTCATTGTATTTTATGACCCCCGTAAACTCAAGGGTTTTTAATTCTTCCAAAAGCGTGTCCAGCGATCTCACCTCCATTTCCCTCTGCAGTACACCTGTTGGAAAGTCCATTTTAATCACCCAGCTGGTTTTTCTTTGATTTCCATCCTTTCTTGAACTCCTTGGCCAGAGTAATGTCTTTCACCAGATCCTGACCCATCTCACCCATCAATTTCTTCACCAGAAAGTCATCTGTCACATCCTCAGCCTCGAGAGGCTGCATAATTCTTGGAGAAGACGACAATTGATAGAAGTCCACCGTTCCCTTGAACTCCATGGTTTCATAGATCCTCCTCAAAGCTTCCACACCCTTGAGCTCCCTCTCTCCATCGACAGAGTAGGCTGCCTGAACCCTTCCCTCCCCCATGACCATGAGCCCCCGGGAACTGTCTGAGCGCACCCACAAGTATCCATCAAACTTCCGAGAAGACGCACTCTTCAACAAGGCACCAAAGGAGAAGGTACCATTGCAGGGTGCATTCAACACCAGGGTGCCCCGTTCCAGCCCCAGAGTCTGGAGGACCATGGATCTTTTCAAATCATCTGCCGCTTTTTCTGAAGCAATGATTTCTTCCACTGGTGATTTGAGCCTGGAAGCATTGTTCAGGAAAAGGAACTTCTCAATGAATGCCTTGTCAAGGTTGTAAACCTTTCCCTGTGTAAAAGCAAGCGCAAGTTCCCGCAGTGCATCATCACCCAGACGCAAAGAGTCCTCTGATTCTAAAAGAGCTGCTACTGGTGTCTTCAGAAAGAGCACTGCACCCTCCTGGATGGCTTCTTCTGTTTCCCTGCTCACCCTCAGGCACCCTGTCAATCCCTCTGATTCTAACTGGCAGATGACGGGGAGAAGCTCCCCTCTCTTGAATGCACGCAAAGACCCTGTAAAGACTGTGTCTGCAACCTTGAACTTTTCCGTGCTCTCAGGGGTGAGAAAGATTTCCGGGTGCTCTTTTTTTATTTTCTCTACGACGCTCTCAGAGTACAGCACCGTCTCTGCCAGGACGTTACTGTCTAAGGAGAGAATATAATCTAGTGCTTCTTTACCATAGAGGCGCCTCTCATCAGGGAATTCGCAGACAGCGCCCACAAACTCCTTTTTATCGTAAAGAACATAGTGGTCTGTAAGTCCATTGCCTTCTGCTGTCAGCCTCACGTAACCCGTGTCTACCGTGTCCAGCACCTCGCTGGGGTGAACATCTCTTAAGAGTGTAGACTTTCCTGCAGGAAACAGCATAGTCACGCCTCTCCTTTCTTCTTGTAAAACTTCTCAAGGTTTAATCTCTTCATCAATCCTTCGCGTAATTCGTCCACGTTGTCTGACTGCATGGTCTCCAAAGGATTGAACTCTTCAGCAGGGGTCTCAGCCTTGGGAGGAGGCCTCTTGTAGGCAGGCTCACTACTCAGGACAGAGGCCAGTTCTTCCCTGCGGTTGAACAAGTCTTCATTGACCTGTTTGGTCTTTTCTCTCCGAAGCTCCTTCTTGGGCATACCCAGGGTCTCCTCTGTCACTTCAGCTTCAGGAAATCGGTCAAGAAGCAGAGCCACCAGTGGGTATCTGTGCACCTTGATTTCAGTATCATAGTCTTTGGACATCTCAATCATCACATTGATGGCTTCTCTTCCCTCATATCGATTATCGCCTTCAAATAGGGCCAGACGAGGACGGCCATCAAAGAATAGGATGCGTCCCAGGGATTTTCCCTTACCAACTACCTCTATGTACCCTGAAAAGTCTTCTTTGAGGTTTTCCAGAAGCTCTCTGAGTGCATTTTCGCCTCCAGCTCTCGCCTCAATGATTTCTCCCTTGGGAAGATCCATACATCTACTCTCAGTGGAAACTTTTTAAGGTTTTCTATCAGCAGGTCAGCGGAGATATCACTGGTAAGTGGGAGAAAAGATTTGTCAGCATCTCAACCCCAACACATTAATCGAGTACAAGAATACTAGATCAGTTCTTTTCAAAACAAGGGGTGAAGACTTTACTGGGTCTATTATTTTCTTTCAAACAGATCACTCGTAACCCACAAAAACAGCACAGTGGCTCCATTCTCCATAGGAAATTATCCACCGAGTTTTGAATGTTGGGTTCAAGGGTTGAATGATCACGAAAGTAAATAATGAAGAGCTGTGGCTCTCTACCGCAAGGGTTAAAGGCACTCCAGCAAAGGGGAGGTGTATGCTTTCAATTTCCTCCATGGATGGATACAGGACAGGAACCTTCACCTGGAATGGAAAAACAGTCAAGATCCCTAACCTCCTCAAACCAAAAGATGACACCCTCTTTCTAGAAGATGTCACCATAGAAAGGCCCACCTTATACCAAAAGAATGCTAAAACAGATTTGAAAACTGTATCCCTACTCAGAATTCCCTATTCTTCTCCCAAAGAAATAACATTCAAATTCACAAGAGCAAATCTTGAATTTCTCTCTGAAAAGGCGCATGTCTGTCCCATCTCTATTACCAAGTACAGAGCTCTAACCCAGAAATTCCTTTCAAATCTCCCTTTTTTCAATCTTTTTTTCATATTCTGTCCTGAAGAAAGAAGGTTGCTCCAAACCCTCTTCTACCTGCGAAAAAAATTCCCACAAGCGCTCCTGTACACGGAAAGCGCCCCCGAAGAAATCCCTGTCCTCCTCCATGCTGGTGTGGACCTCTTCAACTTTACAGAAGAGAATCAAACAGCATTACAGCAGTTCCTTGAAACGCCTACCAAAGAATACCTGGAAAAAGAGTGCAACTCCACTGTCAGAACAAAAAGGCTCCTCAGACTACTCTATCGTGAATTCTACACTGAGACTGAACAGTATACAGCGTTCAAAAAAAAGAAAGAGCTCTACATATCAAATGATTCTTTGTACAGGCCTGAGGTGGAACGATTCCGCCAGAGGATTCGAGAACGGTATAACCCTCCTTCACCCCTTTTTGTCCTCTTTCCCTGTTCAGCAAAAAAACCCTACTCCGCCTCACAGTCCCACCGCCTGTTCAAGACTGCGATCCCCAAGAATGCTCACATCACCGAACTCATCCTCACCTCCCCCTTGGGAGTCGTGCCCCGTGAGCTTGAGGACTACGTCAATTACGACATACCCGTCACTGGTCACTGGTCTCATGAAGAGCTCAGTGAGGCTGCACGCATCTTAATAGACATCCTTCACAAGGTGGAGAACCCCATCGTCTACGCCCACCTCCCCCGAGCGTACATGAAAATCTGCGAATTCCTCCCTCTTGACGTCACCCCCACCGTTGTCGATGACCCACTCTCAAGATCCTCTCTCGACAACCTATCTTCTCGCCTTCAGAATACAGGGAAAAAACCCTTTACAGAACAGAAAATGAGAGCAGTGTCCCAATTCCTCTTCAATGAGGACATTTTCCCTAAAAAAATAAGAATTAGAGGTGGTAAAACTGTTCACGTTCTATCAGATCAGCTCCTGGCTACCTATGACCATGACCTGTCTCTGACTGAAGCAGGGGCCAACCTGTTGAATAACTACCTTGTTTCTATAGACTTTCCGTTGAAGGGAGATGTCTTCTGCCCAGGTGTGGTAAAGGCGGACCCTCACATCAGGTCTGGTGAACCAGTAGTTATAAAAAGGGACACTGCAGTAGGCATAGGTAGAGCTGTAATCCCCGGCTTCCTCATGACTGAAATGGAACGAGGGATCGCTGTCAAAGTGAAGAAGAGGTTCATCAATGCAGGAGAGAGTTCATGTTGATGGGAAGGAGATTATCCTCATTGGGACTGTCCACGTCTCACCCGAATCCGTGCGCGAAGTGAAAGAGACCATTGAGAAGGAAACTCCTGATACCGTAGGTGTGGAACTGTGCGAGGGGCGCTACGAGATTTTAACCAAGAAAAAACAGTGGCAGGAACAGGAAATCTTCAAAATCATCCGGGAAGGGAAGACCTATCTTCTTCTGGCCAATTTGCTCTTAAGTAAATTTCAGAAAAAGATAGGAGAAGAGTTAGGTTCTGAACCCGGGGCCGAAATGGTGGAAGCTGTCAAAATAGCCAATGAATATGGCATACCTGTCTCTTTACTGGATCGCGACATTTCCATCACCTTGAGGAGGGCCTGGAGCTCCATGGGCTTTACAGAAAAAATGAAGTTGATCTACGCTTTGATTGCAGGGCTCTTCGTGGAGGCAGAAGACATTGTGGAAGAGCTGAAGAACCTGGACGTCATCACAGAGCTCATGGAAGAGCTAGCAGAACAGGCTCCAGGAGCTAAAAAGGTGTTAATTGATGAGAGGGACCAGTACATTGCCTCGCGAATTTTGGAGTCTGGAGGAAAGATGGTGGCAGTGGTGGGAGCTGGCCATCTGGAGGGGATCAAGAGCCTGCTGCAAACAAAATACGTGTCTCGAGAAGGACTGGATACCATACCCCGAGGAAAGCCCTGGGCCAAGTACATTGGTTATGCTATTTTGATGGCATTTTCAGGCATTCTCACCTATGCTTTGCTGTCAGCAGGCGTCGGGATGACCTTGCACATACTGGCACTCTGGTTCATCATCACCGGTTCCCTCTCTGCGCTGGGAGCTCTCGCAGCTTTAGGACATCCTTTGAGTATAATAACTGCCTTTGTAGCTGCGCCCTTCACGACGTTACACCCTGCTTTAGCAGCAGGGTGGTTCGCTGGGCTGGTGGAGGCGTATGTGAGAAAACCCAAAGTGGCCGACTTTGAAGCACTGAGAGATATTGAAGGGTTCAGAGACTTCTACAAGAACAGGGTGACGCGCATACTGTTGGTGACTGCTTTCACGAACATTGGTGCTACCATAGGGTCCTTGTGGGCACTCCCCTACATTCTCAATTTACTGTGATAGGAGAGGATAACATGAGAGAACAGCAAGAGAGAACAGGTGGGTTACTGGTTATCGAGTCACTCAGGAGTTGAGAGGAATGAGCCGACGCTGGTTGTGGTGGCTGCTTTTTTTCCTCTTCATAGTAGTTGTCATCACTCGTTTTACTGAGATCGAAGCCCTGGCAAAGACAGTAGTCCAAGGGCAGTGGCAGCTGGTGGTGACAGCATTCCTGTTGCAGTACCTCTATTATACCCTCTTTACTGTGCTGTATCAGGTTGTCTTTTCCGTCGTAGGTGTCAAGAGCAAGGTGCGTGAGCTTTTCCCTGTGATGTTTGCATCGCTCTTCGTCAATCTAGCGCCCACCGGTGGTGCTGGTGGCGCGGCCTTGTTCGTCTACGAAGCGACCCACCGCAACCAGTCAGCAGGCCCGGGCCACAGCTGGCACTGTGCTGGTGCAGGTAGCTGACTACGGCTCTTTTACGCCCCTTTTGGGGCTCGCTCTTTTGTATCTGTTCTCAAAGCACGACCTCAAACCCTACGAGATCATTGCCACCATTATACTGCTCCTCGTCCTTGCAGGGTTAACTGTCTGCCTCTTGATGGGATTGTGGCGGACGATGGAGTTGCGCCATTTTCTTGACTGGCTGCAGCGAACTGTCAACACAATGATGACCTGGCTGAAGCGCCCGCCCCTCTTCGCTGATGAATGGGCCCAGAAGAATGCGAATGACTTTATCGAGGCTGCCCGTGCCGTGATTGCCCACCCTCAAAAAGTGAGCCGTGCCGTCATCATTGCATTGGCCTGCCACGTCGTTAACCTGTCAAGCCTCTATGCCCTCTTCTTAGGCTTCCATCAGCCTGTGGGATTTGAGACATTACTGGCAGGGTATGCTATGGGGTTTCTGTTCGCTGGTGTGGCAGTCATACCCCAGGGTATTGGTGTCGTGGAAGGAGGGATGGTGCTGGTGTATACGTCTCTGGGTATTTCAGTGGAAAAAGCTGCAGTGATTGCACTGACATTCCGAGGATTTTCCTTTTGGATACCTTTAGTCATTGGATTCTTGTTTTTTAGGCAAATGAAAGCTCTTGAAAAATGAAAGCAAAACGAAACTGATCACAGGAGAACCCAGTATGTAACCTTTAAAAGTTGTTACCTCAGCCATTTTCTGCATAAATGAAACTGACTTCTCATGATGGCCTCCTTGAAGAAAAAGAGAAAGGGGAAAAAAGAAAAAAAATGATTATTAGACGATTATTTCCGCTTTCTGCGAAACACAGCAGCTGCAGCTAGCATACTGGCAAGTAGGGCCGTACCCAGGCATGGTCCACCTGGTGGAGCTGTGGTGGGGGGTGCTGTTGGTGGAGCAGTAGTAGGCGGGGCTGTTGGTGGAGCAGTAGTAGGCGGGGCTGTTGGTGGAGCAGTAGTAGGCGGGGCTGTTGGTGGAGCAGTAGTAGGCGGGGCTGTTGGTGGAGCTGTGGTGGGGGGTGGTGTTGGTGGCAAGGTTCCTGGTGGTCCTAAGTACAGTAAACAACTCCGAGGAGTCTCTGTCCCTGCAATTCCACCCAGTTGAGTGAACCAGCCCTCAAAGGTATCGGTTTGGTGAGCCTCGTTGAGTGTTCTGTAGTAGAGCGAGCAGTAGGCCACTTCATCGACGATGATCTTCTGCGCCTCCCAGGCAGCATCAATGAGCTCTTCACGGTCGCACAGGGCCATCAGATCGTCCAGGTATTTGTCGACTTTTGGGTTCTTGTAGCCCATGGGATTGTTCCCATCGGGCACAGCCTGGTCAGAGTGGAAGTTGTACCACAAGTAATCGGGATACCCGGAGCCGCCAATTCTCCAACCCATGATGTACCAATCGAAGTCCATGGTCTCAAAAGTGGCGTGGATGATCTCTTCGAAGGATGTGTGCCTCGTTGTCACAGGTACACCGATCTCTCTCCACCAATTCTGGATCATTACACCAGCTTCAGCACGAACTGGATCGTAGTCTGCGGGGGGCGTGAGAATCTCGAAGGGTTTCATCGGAGTGCCATCAGGCAGCTTGATGACGTCACCTGGATATGCGGTGTCTGGCACCTTGTATCCAGCAGCAGTTAACATCTCTCTCGCTTTGCTGATTCTGTCTTTCATGGCCATGCCACTGCCGAACTTGTTCACGTTGGGGTTGTACCATTCACCTGCTGAAGGCATCACCACAGAGTGGGCCACACCTCCGTATCCGTGAAGCAGTTTGTCAACGATTGCTTTCTTGTCTACGAGATAGACCAGGGCCTGACGCAGCACCAGATCATCGAAAGGCTTCTTCTGAACATTGGGAGCAAGATAGTAGAATCCCAGCTCATCTGCCTTCTTTATGGCGACGTCCTTGCTATCTTTGAGCGAGTCAATGTACTTCTCATCTAGGTTCGTCCAGATGAAGTCAACTTCACCATCTTTAATAGCTTGCACTGCATCATCAGTACTTCCGTAGAATTTCAACAGCAACCCGTCGTACCTTGGGCCCTCCACTATGTCTCCAATACCTTTTACCTTGACAGTTCTTCCCTTGCCGTAGTAGTTGGGGTTGGTCACCAGCTTGACAAAGGAACCCTTCCTCCACTCACCGAAGGAAAAGGGGCCAGCACTGACAGGACGACTAACTTCAGTCAACTTACGGCTCTTGAACATAGACTCGAACTGAGGGACAGGCACTGCAAAGTGGAAGATAATGTTCTCCTCAAATTGTGGGGTGCATTTCTTGAGCTTAATTTCCAGGGTGTAGTCATCTTTTGCTTTGACAGACGCCACATCCTCATACATAGGGAGGTAATTGCTCAATTCAAGTTCCACAATGAAGTCATACGCGAACTCAAAGTCGTGTGCAGTCACGGGTGTCCCATCATCCCATGCAACATCATCCCGCAGAGGAAACGTAAACGTCAACCCATCAGGGCTCTTAGCCTTCAACTCATCGAGGGTGAGCGTACAGAGATCAGGTAGTGGTTCCAGAGTTACCGGCTTTCTGTAGTACAGAGACGGATAGAACCATGCAACTGCATGTGTTGACCAAACGTCAGTAGCTTTCCAGATGTTCAGTGTCTTGGGTTCGTCCACACATGCGGCTCGCAACAGGACTTCTTTCTGTGCGTGCGCCGGTACCATGCTCACTGCCATGATCACTATCGCCACAAGTGCAATAATCTTTTTCATGTGCCACACCTTCCTTGTAGGTAGACTCTTATCTCCTTTGTAGTTTATATAACTATCGCTCCCTATTGACCTATTGACCAGCTCATCCAAGACATGTATGTCCCCTCTTTCTGAGATGGTTTTTACTGACTCATGGAGGCTGTTGCAGAGTCGTTAATAGACTACAGCCCCAGGTTCAACCACAAGGGTTAAAGGCTTTCCAGCAAAGTGGAGGCGTATGCTTTCAATCTCTGCTATGGACGGGTACAGAACAGGGACCTTCACCTGGAATGAGAAAATAGTCAAAATCCCTAACCTCCTCAAGCCAAAAGATGACATTTTCTTCTTAGAAGATATAACTATAGAAAGTCCCACCCTGTACAGAAAAATGTTGAAACGGATCCAAGGATTTTCCTTTTGGATACCTCTAGTCATTGGATTCTTGTTTTTTAGGCAAATGAAAGCTCTTGGAAAATGAAAGCAAAATGAAATAGATAACAGAACCCAGTATGTAACCTTTAAAAGTTGTCACGAAAAAAGGAGGTGATGCATCTTCTAGGCTTCGTGGTAAATCCAATTGCTGGTATGGGTGGTCGTGTCGGACTCAAAGGTACAGATAATGTAGTGGAACTGGCATTAATGAGAGGTGCTCACCCTATCTCAAGAGAGAGAGCTTCTCAGACGTTGAAAACATTGATACGAGCTCGTGATCAGTACAACAGAGAGTTACCCTTAAAATGGATCACTGTTTCAGGAGAAATGGGTGCAGACATCCTGGAAGAATCTGGGTTCACCACAAAGGAGTACACTGTGGTGTATGAATGTAGGCACCCGACGACGAGAGAGGACACTCTGAAGGCGTGCAGGGAATTTCAGAAGAGTGAAGTGGACCTCATCATTTTCTGCGGAGGAGATGGGACAGCCAGAGACGTCTACGAGGTGGTAGATGCGAAAACCCCCATCCTCGGCATTCCCTCAGGGGTGAAAATGCACTCAGGCGTCTTTGGTGTCAATCCCGAGAGCGTGGCAGAGGTCATTCTGGCCTTTGTTGAGGGGAACCTTGGTATCAGTGAAGTGGAGATCATGGATTTAGACGAAGAGCAGTACAGAAAGGGAGAATGGTCCATTAAACTCCACGGAATTGCTGTAACACCCTTTGAGGACACGTATGTACAGAGTGCCAAAGCGCTCATACGAGGACCTTCTGAAGAAGAGGCTAAAGGGGAGATTGCAGCCTACATTATAGAGGAAATGGAGGACAATACCTTGTACATTCTAGGATCAGGGAGCACGGTGAAGGTGATCGGTGAAGCCCTGCACATTGAGAAAACGCTCTTAGGGGTCGATGCAGTCTTCAACAAGAATCTGGTGGCTAAAGATGCTGACGAGAAAACACTGCTCAACTTACTCGCATCGTACAAGAACGTCAAACTCATTGTCAGCCCCATCGGTGCTCAGGGGTTCATCCTGGGGAGGGGAAACCTCCAGTTAAGCCCTGAGGTTATCAAAAAAATTGGCCTAGACAACATCGTCGTCGTGGCTACGCCCTCCAAATTACAGCAGTTGGATGTTTTACGAGTGGACACCCAGGATAAGGAGCTGGATGAAGCCTTTTCTGAAAAAAAGTATTTGAAAGTCATTATCGGATACCATACCATGACAGTACGAAACATTGAAGCCCCCATTCTAAAAGCTTAAATAGCAGATAGTACATAAAAGGCTCAAACCAAGAAAGGAGGAATCAGAATGAAGGACAAAATGCTGGCAGTCGTGAAAACCAGACCAGAACTAGGAGGAACAGAGCTGAAAGAAGTGCCGGTACCCAAAACTGGACCTAACGATGTACTGGTTAAGGTGAAAATCTGTTCAATATGTGGGACAGACGTCCACATCTACAACTGGGATCGCTGGGCACAGAACAGGATCAAAGTCCCCCTGTTGTATGGGCATGAGTTTGCAGGAGAGATTGTGGAAACAGGACAGAACGTGGAGCACCTTCAGGCGGGTGATTACGTGTCGGGAGAGTGCCACGTCTTCTGCGGGTACTGCTACCAGTGTCAGACAGGGATGCGCCACATCTGTGCACACTGCAGAATCTTTGGCGTGGATACAGACGGTATCTTTGCCGAGTATGCGCGGATACCTGCCCAGAATATCTGGAAGAATGACCCCAACCTACCGTTAGAGTATGCTACTGTGCAGGACCCCTTAGGAAATTCGGTTCACACCGTGTTTTCCACTGACGTCCCTTCAAAGAACGTCGTCATCTTGGGAGCAGGCCCCACGGGGTTGTTTGCCACTGCGGTCTGTAAAACTATAGGAGCTTCTCAGATCTTTGTAGTTGGTCACAAGAATGAGTACAGGATCAACCTTGCCAAGAAGGTGGGAGCGACCAAAGTCTTCAAAGAGGGTGACGACATTGAGGGAGCCATCATGGATGCAACAGACGGCCAGGGTGCTGACGTTGCCCTGGAGTTCACGGGGAACAGTGAAGCTGTCAATTTGGGGTTGAACCTCTTGAAAATTGGCGGGACCATCGCCTTGTTAGGGGTTTTCCCCAAGGAGTTCACCACAGATTTGACGAAGAACTTCGTCTTCAAGTACACGACCATGAAGGGGATTAACGGCAGATTGATCTGGGACACCTGGTACCAGATGAAGGGACTGTTTAAGGCAGGACTGGACATAGAACCTGTAATAACCCATAAATTTAAATTTGAGGAATTCATAAAGGCAATGGAGACCATGCGATCCGGAAATTCTGGAAAAGTAGTCTTATACATGAAGTAAGGTGATAAAATGAAGAGAAATCCTACAGGATTCTTAAGGGAGGAATACCAGAAGCTGGTGGACCAGGGACTGGAGTGGAAGCTGCGGGTACTTGAGGGCCCTTCTGCCCCAAGGTGTAAAGTGGAGGGGAAACAGGTCATCATGCTCTGCTCCAACAACTATTTGAACCTATCCAACCATCCTAAGCTGAAGGAAGCTGCCAAGAAGATCATAGACACCCATGGGGCAGGTTCCGGTTCTGTCCGTGCTATTGCAGGTAACATGGACATCCACGTAAAAGTGGAGAAAGCTTTGGCCCGATTCAAGAAGACAGAAGCTGCCTTGATCTACCAGACAGGGTTTGCTGCTAATGCGGGATTAATCCCCCAGCTAGTAGATGAGGGAGATCTGATCATATCTGATGAGTTGAACCACGGCTCCATCATTGATGGGGTCAGGCTTTCCAGAGCTGAGAGGGCTGTCTTCAAGCATAGAGACTACGCAAATCTGGAAACGGTGCTCAGAGAAGCGGAGAAGAAGAACTACCGCAGAATTCTCATCATCACAGACGGCGTATTCTCCATGGATGGCGATGTTGCCCAGATGGACCAGATCTACAAAGCAGCCAGTGATCATGGTGCCATGACCTACGTGGACGACGCCCACGGGGAAGGAGTGTTAGGTGACCAGGGACGAGGTATTGCTTCCCACTTCCACTTAGAGGGGAAGATAGACGTTGAAATGGGAACCTTTTCAAAAGCGTACGGCGTCGTTGGAGGGCTCATTGCTGGAAGCCAGGACTTGGTCAACTTTGCCTACAACAAATCAAGGACCTGGTTACTGTCTGCCTCCCATCCGCCCCAGGTGGCCGCAGCTCAGTTGGCAGCCATTGAGGTGCTGGAGAAGGAGCCTGAGCATTGGAAGAAGTTGTGGGAGAACACTGGATACTTCAAAAAAGAGCTGAAAGGTATGGGGTTCGACACAGGGTTTTCAGAGACCCCCATTACACCTGTCATCGTTGGAGAGTCCAGCGCAGCGAAAGAGCTTTCGAACAGTTTATTCAAGGAAGGTGTGTTTGCTCTCCCCATTGTGTTTCCCATGGTAGCCAAGGACAAGGCCAGGATCAGGACGATCATGAGTGCAGGGTTGACCAAAGAGGACTTAAACGAGGCTCTGCGTGCTTTTGAGAAGTGTGGTAAGGTCCTGAAGATTATTTGATGCCTGAAAGGAGTGAAATGTCAGATTAACTGATTTCAGGCGATTTTTTATTTTATTCTACTTTTCACAATCATCCAACTCTTTATTCGTGATCTTTGTTATTCAGCCAGAATATTCTTGTTCAGTCATTAAAGGGTCTGATGCTGTGTACACGTGTAAAAGAACGATGAATCAGTTTAAAGAGTCATCAGAGATAACCTTAAATAGTCTCGCGAACTCCCATAGGCATGATGGTGATCTTTTCGCCCCGCTGTCTAGAGTTCGATTCCCCCGGACATCCCGAATCACCCGAGAGAGTCGGGCGAACCCATGAGTTACTACTGCAAAAAGGTTATGAATTCGTAGAACCGTCCCCCTGCACAGAAGAGGACCTCCTTTTAGTACATTCTCCCCAGCTTGTGGAAAGTGTCCGTGAAAATGACTTTTTTGACTGGGATACCCCCAATATACCGCACATTTACGAGTATGCTGCCCTGTCTGTGGGAGCGTCCATTGAAGCCATGAACCTCTGTTTCTCAGCCAAGAGAACCTTTTCCCTGATGCGCCCTCCTGGGCACCACGCAACCAGGGATCGGGTGGGTGGATTCTGCTACTTTAACAACATTGCTGTAGCAGTAGCTAGGGCGCTGGAGCGATGTGATAAAGTCGCCGTCATCGACTTTGACGGCCACCACGGGAATGGGACACAAGCCATTTTTCTGGGGAATGAAAAAGTCTTGTACGTTTCCTGGCACCAGATCCACATCTACCCGGGGACGGGGTATGAGAGTCAGTTAAACTGCCTCAACTACCCATTGACTCCAGGTGCAGACCATACTGTGTTCATGAAATCCTTTGAAAAAGGATTGAAAGAAGTCGAAAAGGCCCACCCGGATTTAATAGCTGTTTCAGCCGGTTTTGATGGTTACACGGGAGATCCTTTAACTATGCTCAGATTTGAAAAGAAGACATATCTGGAAATTGGTGAGAAGATCAACTCCCTCAATGTCCCCAGTTTTGCCGTCTTAGAAGGTGGGTACGGGGTGGAATTCCCCGAATGCGTTCACATGTTTCTGCGAGGATTTTTCTAGTTCTCACTCTCTTACCCTCCATGGTCACAGAAGTGTGCCCAAAATCTTATATTCTCCTCCCATGCAGGTACCACCATGATTGAAGGTGATGAAGAGCTCTGCATAGGTTGCAGAACGTGCGAGCTTGTGTGTGCTCTCTCCTTATTCGGCGAGAGCAACCCAGAAAAATCAGCCATTACTATCTCCGCAAAGTCACCAGAAGGCTTTGAAATCACGGTGTGTAGCCAGTGCGGCGAATGTGAGCCCGCATGTCCGGAGGGTGCCATCTTTCGGGAGGGCTCTGTCTACAAGATCAAGAGTGACCGCTGCACTGGATGCTATGTCTGTGTGGAAGCATGTCCTGTGGGTGCTCTCTTTGTCCATCCCGATGTGCTTGAACCCTTCAAGTGCACCCAATGTGAGAAATGTGTGGAGTCCTGTCCTGTCAGTGCTCTCTACGTCTTGGAGCTCGAACCCTGAAAGGCTTCAGCTGAATTCACATTCGTGAGCTCATCTGTATTAGATACCGTGGTAACAATAGGCTATCACTGTAACAGTAAAAATGCTACTGCCAGCCACGAGATACTCCCCCTTTTTCTGCTAACCTTTATAAGAGCCTTTTTCCAAAACAATGTGATGAAGCGAAGGGAAATCAAAGACATTCTCCTCTACAATGAAACGTTGATTAAAAATGAAGGAGTTTTCGATCCAGAGTACACACCAGAACGGTTTGGGTTCAGAGACTCCCAACTCAGGCAACTTTCCCTGCATTTGAGACCCTGTCTCAAGGGCGGAACTCCGGTGAACACGTTAATTCTGGGTCCCTGCGGCACGGGGAAGACCACCTCGGTCAAAATGGTGTTTAAAGAAGCTGAGAATACTTCAGACAAGATCGTCCCCGTGTACATCAACTGTCAGTTCAATTCTACACCTTTCCAGGTCTTTGCCCAGATCCACAAGAAGGTCATTGGGTATTTACCACCTGAAACAGGGGTACCTCTGGTCAGGGTGCAGAATGAGATCATGAGGAAGCTCCAGAAAGACAGCAAGTGCCTGGTAGTAGCTTTAGACGATGTTGATCACCTCTTCTACGATAAGTATGGGAATGATATCCTCTACGACATTTTGAGAGCTCACGAGAAATACGAGGGCGTGCGAACGGGTGTCTTTGGTATATTATCTGAAAATGAGTTCCGCTTTGTTCTGGCCACCAAGGTGAATACCATATTCCACCCCAGTGAGGTGTTCTTTGACCCATATACGCGTACTCAGACGCAGGAGATCTTGCGAGACAGGATCAGAGATGGGTTAGTTGATGGGGTGCTCTCTGATGAACTGCTGGAGCACATCGTTGATCTGACCGTGGAAGCAGGGGACTTGAGGGTTGGTATAGAACTGCTGTACAGGAGTGTCCTGGAAGCTGAAGCAGATGCAGGGAAGAAGGTGGAGAAGGAGCACACAGAGCGGGCGTATTCTGCAGAAGCCAAGACCATACATTTGAAAGGGATACTCCAGGGATTAGACCCTGCAGAGAAGACGGTGCTGAAAATTCTGGCTGAACACCACGGAGAAGTGCTTTCCACGGATTTATGTGGAGAGTTTGAAGACAGGACAGGCTATAAACTGAAGAAGTACGATGCAGTGGTGGCAAAGCTGGAAGCTTTACGGCTCATCGATGCCCCTTATCTGAAAAAAGTGGGGCGCACCAGGAGGGTAATACTCCGCTATGAAGAGAGTGACATACTAAAACATCTGAAGTGATGATTTTCTTACCTGGTATTAATTCTGTCAGTTCCCACCTGGATGTCTTTTCCTAACCTCTCGAATTGGTAAGGTTTATATAGTGGGCAAAAGAAGGAGAGTCATGGATGACTGGGAAAGAATGGTGTCTTCTATGAAGGAAAAGGTAATGGAAGGGAATTCCACTCCTATCGAGTACCTGGACAAGACTATAACGTTTTTCAGGGAGAACTACCACAAAGACCCCAAGCCTGCTCTGCTGTGGAACTTGATTAGCCTTCGCGATGAACTCATCCGGTTGAAGGAGACATCCAAGACTATTCGAGAAATTGAAGGTGGAGAATGACGTCAAGATGAGGACGACCTTTAAGTTATGTACTGTTCTTTCATTCCCGATGTCTTTCACTTCATGGGCTGTCACTGGACCTTTCATCAAAGAACTTCTTTATTTGTTCTCATCCTTGTAGAGTTTCTTCAATTGCTCTCTGTATTCCTCTCTATTGATCTCCCCGTACACGAACTTGGCCTTTAATTTCCTTTCCTCTTCCTTGATTCTTTCTGAAACAGCAGTTTCCTTTTCTCCTGGTTTTTCTGGTTTCTCCAGTTTTCCAGGTTTCTCCAGTTTCTTTTCCGTCTCTACTTTACCTTTCCTGAAGGTTTTCACCGCAAAGAAGGAAATAACTATCACCGCTACGACCACAGCCACCAGTATGAGGCCCCTGCCTGAACCTTTCTTCTCACTGACTTCGGGAGTCTCTTCCACCGGAACTGGCGTGCTCTGAATCTCTGTCATGCGTTGAGCTATCCACTGTACCTTCTCTGAGTTTCCCAGTTCCTGGTAAAGCGCCCGGGCTTCCTCAAACAACTTCACGGCATCGTCAACCTTTCCCTGCTGGACCAATTCCTCTGCCTGTGAAACCTTACTGTCTGCCTCTGCCTGTTTTGTCAGTATTTGTGTACATTGATCAATGTAGGTCTGACATTGGCCTGCCATTTCCCCATTCCCCTCTCCCTGGAAGGCAGTCTGAGCCTGGGTAAACAGAGGGACAGCTTCAGCACATTTTCCCTCGTTGAAAAGAGCTACACCCCGGTTGTAGTATTCTGTACCTGTGTTCTTTGGAGGAGATAGTCCGAATTGATTTTTCATCAAGTACAAGAAAGAATCTATCCCTGCACCGCCATAATTTGGAACGTAAGCCACAAGAACGTCTGCCCAGGTGTCACCATCTAAATCTGAGACAAATATGTCACTAAAGACATCCGCGTTCTCTGCTGAACCAACTTCATATATCCACAGAGAATTCCCTTTCAAATCGAGAACTTCCAGCTTCACTATGGAAGATGCAATGATAAGTTCTGGACTCCCATCCTTATTCAGGTCATTAACAGCCAGGAAATCTGCTTTGTACGACTTGAGGTTAATCTCTCCCTCCATCCCATCGTCCCTGGCTTCCCACATTAATATCAGCATGTTGTCAGTACTGAACAGGATCTCCATGTTTTTGTCTCCATCTACATCTGAGACAGTCATGTCTCTCAAATCCTGCGTTCCCGGGCTGATCCACAGCTTTTTCCCCTCCCTGTCCAGGGCAATCACATTCTGACGGGTAAGGACCACAATTTCTGGAAATGTGTCCCAGTTAATGTCTCCAACAAACATCTTTTTGATCTGACCTCCAATGGAAATGTTCCAGTTCAAGGTTTCTCCTTTACACCGCAGTTCCCGGGTTCCTATCAGAAGTTCTTTCTTCCCATCACCATCCAAATCATGTGCCTTCGATGTAAAGACGACAGTACCTATGGGAGGATAGTTCAGGTTCTTTGCCTTGTTTGATAAAACGTAGAAGTCTGCTGACGAAACGAGGATCTCTGGGGTGCCGTCATCATTGACATCTACAATAGTTACATCGTTAATGCGATAGGTAGAATCCCATCTCTGTTTCCTTTCTCCCTTGCGATCCACGATCTGGACTGCATACTTCTGCTGGCCTGCAAAGGGGCGGACATTCAATCCCAAAACGATTTCAGGAACACCATCATTGTCCAGGTCACCTACATCCATACACTGGATAATCTCTTTTTGCTTGTCTGTGCTGTATGTTTTTTCCCAGTCTTTCACAAAAAAGTCTTGAGCTCCAACGGCAGCACAGAGCAAGACTCCCATACAGAGTGGAAGGAGAATCTTTCTCATAGCCTAACACCACCTCACCTTCTAAGAAGGCCTATATAAAGGTTGTTGTATCACGTATTTATCCTCCGGATGGAAGGCAAAGGGAGATGTAACAGGATAGTTTGCACCAATATTTCTTAATTCGTAACTCGTAACCAAATGTTCAACGGTAGATGCTCTTGAAAAGTGGGAATCCAATCACAGACAAGAGAGAAGTGACAACATGAGTCTAAAAGGATGACCTCTCGAACTCCTGGGTGACAAAATCACACCGTTGGGTGGTAGGTCAGGTGCTGGTTCAGGATCTCCAGAGTAGTCGGTACACTATACGCAAGTGGAGTCAACGGGGTAGGTCTTCAGAGAGATCCATCTCCTGTTTTTTTGGAGATTGTAGAGATAGTTCTTGCATCATTCTCACGAAACAAAAATAATGCAATCTTATCCTCCAAATTGCACACGTTGTACATGGGAGTTTCTTGAACCCATTTACAATACCTTTTTATAACCTGTGTACAGCCTCATGAACATTTTTTGATGTGCAGTATTGAGAATTGATGAGAAAAGATAATGAAAAAAGGTTAAATCCAAAAAAGAAAATTACTTAAGGCTCTCAAAGTGCACAAAGTCGCAGTGGTGGATGATAATGGCCTCTGGAATCCTCTTAACAGAATCTCCCTCTTTAGAATGGGCAATAATGATGTGGACAACCTCAGAGGGAAGACCAGCCTCGCCCGCCACCACAGAACCAGACACCGGGTGCCGCAAGAGCTTACCGTTCTTGCTCACGACGATTTTCCCCTCTTTCCTCTCGTACTCCAGAAGTTTCCCCACATCATGCAATAATCCACCCGCAATGAGGTAATCCATGTTGAGGGGGACAAACGTCTGCATGATCTCTCCCAGTCTCATAGCCATGTTCGTGACCGCATTGGTGTGCTCTGCTAAATCAATCTTCGTATCAATGAGTAAGGTGAAGGGTATTCCTTCAAAAGTTTCCCATCCACCAGCTTGTGCTGCCTTTAAAAAGGTCTGAATGACTCCTTTCTTTACGGAAGGGTCTTTGATGAGATCTATCTGGGGGAACGTTTTCTTCAGGTAGGTTTCATCCATTGGTATTCCTCCTTTCATTTTTGCCGTGCAAAAGTTCTGCACACAAAAAGTGAGGAGTGTCTTCATATAAGGTTATCTTTCATGCGTGAGGTAACAGCACTGTTGACAGCTGGAGAAGAACCCAGAGGAAAGGAACCGTTAAGTGTACCACCGCATACAGTTATCCACAAGATAGGAAGAGAGAGAAATGAATGTGGGAGGAAGAACAAGGTGAGCTTACAGAATTATCTTTCTTTTTATATCTATAGAATATATCAGATTAGAACTTACCACCGTGTTATAACGCTGCAACACCTTGCCAACATCTGACGAAACAACGAAACAACGAAACAGGGGTTGTCAAGTCTTATGGTGCTCCTCACATTGCAGCGCAGAATAGAGGATGTTACTGCTATGAATGATTCAATTAAGAGAAAAACTGACAATTTAAGAGGTCGCACCATTTCTAACACCACATAATTTGACAACCCCACGAAACAGAAAGATTTAAATACTTACTCAGAATGGTGCGTCTAGGTGTTAATATGAATAAAACTATAGGCTCCTTTGATATATTGCAGACATTCTCAACTGAACTGTATAATGTATTACTATCATCTATTAGCTCCATTGTAGGTGGTGCAGAATATATCAGGCGAATGCATAAGGAATACGTCATAAGAAAAGAATTACAATCCTTACATAAAAACAGGCATGAATTTATCATAGCCCTTTGCGATATATTATCAGAAAAAGCTTTTATTGAAGAACATAGTAGAATTGATGAGAAAATAGAGAAAATAAAAGAAAATCCAATATTTATGAAGGACTTCGAGAAACTTAATGACTTATTCAGCTCACTCGATCAACAGGATCCTGGGGTATAGCTTTGGCATGTTTCATGTGATTCTCGTGGGATACCTCCAGTAAATTCATTTTCAGCCTATGGTGTAACAGATGGACATGAATGAACTCAAAAGGAGCTACACTGCCAGTGGGATCAAACCCACACTGAAAGGTCTACCTGATGGGTTCTCTCTTTCCGTAAATGAGTCAGCCTGATCCCAATCAATCGGACGTATCTCCCACGGAATTTCTCAAACAACTGCTTTGCCACCAGAAGAATGGTATTTTCAGAACTGGTATAGTACAAAAGAGTCTTGCTCCGGGTGTAGGTCTCAAACCATTTCAGTCTCACCTTGACACTGACAGTTCTAAACTCTAACCCTCTTTTTTCCAGTCTCTGTTTGAGTTTCTCTGTTATGACCTCCAGCTGGTTATGAATGTCCTGAACATTCTTCGTATCTTTTTCAAACGTGTGTTCCTCACCCACCGATTTTACAGACCCGAAATAACCCACAGGTCTTTCATCCTTTCCCTGTGCTGCAAACCACAGCCAGGTACCAGACTTCCCCAGAATCTGCACAAGCTTTTGAGGGCCTGCCTCTTCCAGCTGCTGTACAACAGTGATAGCGTGGTCATTCAACATCTTTTTCGTTTTCTTTCCCACGCCCGGTATTTTCTCCACGGGCAATGGTCTCAGAAACGTGAGCAAATTTCCCTCCGTGACGACTGTAATTCCTCCTGGTTTCCTGTAGTCAGAAGCAATCTTGGCACTCAGCTTGTTGGGAGCAATACCCACTGAACAACTGATCTTCTCCTGATTGAAAACAGCATTCTTAATGGCTTCTCCAAATAGATAGGAGCTCTCGTACATCTTAACTTTTAAGGAACTGTTCATGTACGCTTCATCAATCCCTGCCTTTTGAAAGACATCAGAAAACCCCTCCAAAATGCTCATAATCCTGTCTGAGGTCTCTTTATACAATCGGTAGTTGGGCCTCACGTACACGCCGTGTGGACATAATTGGTACGCCTCGGTAATGGGCATACCCGAGTGGATGCCGTACTCTCTGGCCTCATACGAACAGGTGATCGCCACTCCTCGACCCTTCAAAGGATCTCCACCAATGATGACAGGCTTTCCCTTCAACTGCGGATTTTCCCTGATCTCACAGGAGGCGTAGAATGCATCCATGTCTACATGAACAATGGTTTTATCCATCGATGTAACATTTCTCCATAGGCTAATATTATTTTGGTGAGAGCACAGGAAAAATAAAAAAGAGAACCTATTCTTTTCTCTTCTGAATAGCCGTCACCACGGTGTAGGCCCTTCCCAGGTCTTCCAGTGAGATAGTCCCCACGAAGGTGCCGCAATCTATGACAGCGTACGCTTTCTCCTGCTCTCTCTGCATTCTCTTGTAGACGTCGGCCAGGTTATCCTCCGGGGATACTGAAGGAAGGTTTCTCCTGGCTACACTGCCGATCTCACAGGTGAGGCCGTGCCCGTGGATGGCAGAAAGGATATCCTCCTGCGTGGCCAACCCCACATATGTCCCCTTTTCAGACACAGGAACGACCCCTCTGCAGGTCCCGCTGTAAATCTTTTCCAAGAGACTGGATACTGAGGTTTCAGCGGGGATGGCCATGCACTGGGTGTTCATGACGTCTTTAACCTTGAGATTTTTCAATCCTTCTCCAATGAGAACAGACTGCTCCTCAGAGGATGCACCGAGATACACGAAGAAAGCGATGAAAATGAGGAAGGGGTTGACGAGTAACCCTACAATGCCAAAGAGGATGGCAAAAAATTTCCCGACAGTGGCTGCTATCTGGGTGGCTCGTGCATAACTCATTTTCTGGGCACAGTAAGCCCGGATGACCCTTCCCCCATCCATGGGGAAGGCGGGCAGCATGTTGAAGACAGCCAGGAAAATGTTAATCCACGCTAAATACACGAAGAGATAGCTGAAGGAAGTAGTGATTTTCTCAAACTGAAAGTCAAGTACGGTGAGGCCCGCAGCATAATCAACGAGGAGGAGAACTACTCCAATGAGCAGGCTGGTCAAGGGGCCTGCAAGGGCAATGCGCAGCTCCTGTCTGGGGTCTTCAGGGATGTGCTCCATGTTGGAGACCCCTCCTATAGGGAGGAGGGTCACGTTTCTCACTCTGACACCGTATTTTTGAGCCTGTCTCGAATGGGCCAGTTCGTGCAGGATGACGAAGACAAAGAGGAAAATAATCAGGAATGAACCCTGTATTACTCCCATGAGGCCGTGTTCATAGCCAAAGAGGGCTGCATAGGCAATGACGAGCATGGGGAAGGTTATGTGTACTCTGAGTGGTATTCCAAATACTGTTCCGATTCTGTATGACCACTGCATAAAGAGTCAAATTCTCTGAAGTTCTTAAAGATTTCCATGGGGAGCCCTGCATTGAATACTGAATTATCCACCGTTAATCGGATAACTATTTCATATCTTCAGTGGATAAATAATGATCCGCCCTCATCCATGCTCTTTTTCATTTGGATTAGAGAACTCCCCATCATCATTTCGATATCTTTAAGTAGACAAAGATCAATCATTTAAAAATGCAATTAAAGAAATGTGCAATTGAGTTATTCGAGAATAAGAAGGTGTCTCTGGCCAAGGCAGCAGAGATAGCTAATGTATCAATCAGAGAAATGATGGATTTGATGAAAGGGAGGGGGATTTCGTTACACATAACTGTTGATGACATTCAGGAAGACTTTGAGGCGACAATGAAATGATGTGGGTTTTTGATACCTCTCCCCTCATCCAGCACGTCTACGAGCACGTTGTATTGCAAGGGGAAATCATCCAAAAAACTTTTATGTAATTATGAAGGGTTCATCACATGAAGTGGCTCTTGAGTGCCGTAGTACTGGCAGTTATTCTCTCCTCTCAGGCCCAGGGTGTTCTCATCACTGAGGGTCCGTACGTCCTGTCCTATTTTGAGAACCATAGGGATGCCTACATTTCGTGGAGACAAGCTCACGAGAAGAACATCATTCAGGAGGGTATGACGCTCGTCCACATTGATGCGCACCACGACATGGACTGCGTCGTGGGATTGTACTACGAACAGTGGCTTTTTACCTATCCCCTTCATGCACAAGACGTCCAGGGGGTGACCAATGCCACTTTTATTGATGCAGCAGTCAATGAAGGGTTGATCAGCGAGATCTGGTGGGTGATGCCTGACTACCTGTACTGGGGAGAGCATTTCGATGAGGTGTCCACCTTTATCTCTCAGGGAGAGCCCAGGCAGTTCTACAAGTACGTGCGGTTCTGCGACTGTGAACTCCAGGAGGGTCACGTCGTGTGTACTCTCATGGATATTCATGAAGTTGCACCCCCCTTGACGACACTGGACAGGTATGAAAAAACACAGGCACGGGTGCACTTTGTCACTTTGGAGATGCTGCCCCACTTTGAAGAAGAGGTCTTACTGGACATAGATACTGATTATTTCATTAACACGTTAGATATTTCCCGGTATCCTGACTTCTTTTATAAGGATGGGAATGTAATGCCGTGGATTTCAGTAGATCAGTTCATCAATATCTTAAAAGAAAAAGAGGTCAAATCCCGTGTCGTCACCATAGCGGTGAGTCCTCCCTACACTCATGAAGACTACCACTCTCTTTCATGGGTTGTGGTTGAGCGGGTTGAGGAATACCTCTCAGAAATCTACAGCACGAAAAAAAAGATATTCTCAATGATATAATTTAAAAAAGAGGAAAGCGATCTCTCAAAACAAGTTTCATTACGGGAACAACCCTCTGTAGCTGTAGACCTCGGCAATCCTTTCGATAGCCACAATGTAGGCCGCTGTCCTCAATGAGATGTTCTTCTCCTGTGCTTTCTTCCACACTTTCTCGAACGAGGTCACCAATTTTCTCTCCAGCCTCTTGTTGATCTCGTCCTCCTCCCACTGCAACCCGCTCAGTGCCTGCACCCATTCTAAATGGCTGACAATGACACCACCTGCATTTGCCAGAATGTCGGGGACGACGTGCACTCCTTTCTTCTCTAAAATTTCATCTGCCTCCGGTGTCGTTGGCCCATTGGCACCTTCAACGACAGTTTTCGCCCGTATTTTATCCGCGTTGTCCTGGCGGATCTGGTTCTCCATGGCAGCAGGTACTAATATGTCCACGTCCTGGTATAAGACTTCATCGCGCGGGCACGATTTTATTTTCCCGTAGTTTGCCAAACACGCATGTTTCTCTATGCACTCTACTAACTCGTTCAAGGGGAGGCCATCATAATCAATGAGTCCTGTCGATGAATCAGAGACCGCCACAATTTTAGCCCCCATTTCCTCCAGAAACAGGGCAGTGTGGCTCCCCACGTTCCCGAATCCCTGGACCGCCACCGTGGCTCCCTGTAGACTCTTCCCCAGGTTTTGGTACAACTCCCTGGTGACAATGGAAACGCCTCTCCCCGTGGCCTGTTTCCTTCCCAATGAGCCTCCCAGCACTTCTGGTTTTCCCGTGACGACGGCAGGTTCAGTGTACCCTTTGATCATGCTGAAGGTATCCATGATCCATGCCATCGTCTTTGATGTCGTGAAGACATCAGGAGCTGGAATGTCAATGTGCGGACCTAAAATCGGCATGATCTCTGTCGTGTACCGTCTCGTAATCCTCTCCAGTTCTGTCTCAGATAGGGTCATGGGGTCGCAGATGACGCCGCCCTTGGAACCACCGTACGGTAGATCAACTAAGGCACACTTCCAGGTCATCCAGGCAGCCAAGGCGATAACCTCCTCCTTGTTCACCTGGGGATGGTACCGCACTCCGCCCTTCGTCGGTCCTAGAGCGCGGTTGTACTGGCAGCGGAACCCATTGAAGCATTTTATCTGGCCATCGTCCATTCGTACAGGGAAGTTTACTTCAAGCAGCAAATTGGGACACTTGAGTATCCTGCGGATGTGTTCAGGTATGGTCGTGTAACTTACTGCTTTCTCCACCTGCTGCTGGACCATTCGTGTTAGCGAGAATTCCATATTCATCCCTTCACAATCATCTTTGTTTTTCTTCTTTTTTCTCACTTATATATTTTTCGTTACCGATTCGTCATAGAAGATGGTCCAGAAAGGGCAAAAACGAGAACAAGAGGCTTTATTTTTCGAGAACTCATAACTTGAGGATAAAATAACAATTCAAATAAAAAAAGAAGAAAAAACAGGAAAATTCACGTGTATGCTCACGAATTGAGTATCTTCTCTGCTTCTTCTTTGTCACTGTCCATGATGTACTTGATGCCGCTGATCTCACTGGCTTCTCGCGTCAAGGCTGCAATATCATCCCGGGCAATGTACTCAGGAGAGAACTTACGCGAACCTGCCATGATCTGCCGTAATCCCTGGTGCAGTCTCTCCATGTACGTGTATAACCCGATAGCACCCACAGGGAGGCTGTCGAAGTCTTTCCCAAACGTGCGCTTTAAGTCAGGGGCAGTAACAAAGATATCTTCAGCAGATGATCCAAACCGCTCAATAAACACGGGGATCATGCCTTCTTTGATCTTCTTGCCAATAGTCTTGCCCACCATGGCCGCTGCCAAGGGCGCACGGGCCATGCCGATCAGCTTGAAGTAGGGGGAACCCAAAGCCAACCCCTTGAATATCTGGTCTTCAAAGGCAAACCCGCCTGCAATAGCAATATCAGGGACGTACTCGCCCTTCTTCGCAAGTTTGTCTACGTACTTGTAGAGTAGTGAGTGTAATTCCACTTCAGGGACACCCCATTCATTCATCATTCTCCAGGGTGACATCCCAGTTCCACCACCCGCTGCATCCACCGTTAGCAAGTCCAATTTAGCCTTGGATGCAAACTTGAGGGCTCTCGCTAAATCCACAGGGCGGTAGGCACCAGTCTTCAGGAAGACGTGCTTTGCTCCGCGGTCACGGAGTTCCTTGATCCTCTTCATGAATCCTTCTTCTGTCACCATTCCCACACGGGAGTGACGCTCGAACTCTTTGAAAGAACCTTTCTTGAAGGCTTCAATGACGGCGGGGTTCGTGGGATCGGGTAAGACGACGTATCCTCTCTCTTTCAAGAGCTGTGCGCGTTTCAGGTCCTTGATTTTGACTTCACCACCAATGTTCTTGGCACCCTGTCCCCATTTCAACTCCACAGCGTCTGCGTCTAATTCAGAAATAGCGTACTCGTGCACACCCAAGACCGAGTCCTCGACGTTTGCCTGTACAACGATGGCACCGTACCCATCTCTCTGCCACTGTTTGTAGAGCTTCACTCTCCATTCCAGGTCTGGTGAGCGCTTGATCTTCCCGTTGACGATCTCGGAATCAGGGTCCATCCCGCACACATTCTCACCAATGGTCAAGGGGATTCCGGTGATAGCTGCTCCCACAGCGAGCCCTTCCCAGTTGTTCTTGGCAATGGCAGTGGAACCCAACCCAGGGATGACGATGGGCATCTTGAGTTTGATGTCTTTGTTTCTTCCGATCTTTGTCTCCAATTTCACGTTGGAGAACACTGCCTTATCACTGTCTGCCTCTATTCCCCAGGCACCCACCACACCACTCAAGATGGTGAAGTGGGACAGGTCAACAGGGTAAACCTTTTCACATGCAGAGGTGATGATGCCGAAGGGTTGAGGGTAGATGACCTCGTGGCCTCTGTACGCTGATTTTCCGATTTCACACATCCCTATGCATCCGTCGACACAGGTTACACACATCCCGCTCAGCGAGTTTATGGAGCCTTCTGTCCTATTTTTTGTCAGCGTTGCCGCTGTTGCATTAATCCTTGTTAGAGACATAGTTTTCCCTCCTCTCAATTATCTTCATTTTGATTTTTCTTTTTCCTCCATTTTCTTTTTTTCTGCCTCAGATAATAAGCATGCAGCACATGGGTCCATGTAGCAGTGCACATCATCATACACGTCCAGACAGGGATACTCGAGGTTGAGGCAGCCGTTGCACAGGGCTGTTGGAGGTTCGGGCCCCTGGCACCTGAGCTGGCAGGCTGGGCATATGTAGATGCATGCACCGCATGTCCTGCAAACATCAGATTTAATGTCAAAGGGGGTTGCAACTTTTCGGTTCTTTCCCCTGTTCACGAGCCCAATGGCACGCGCATCCATCTGTTCGTCACACATCCGGGTACACAATCCACACAGAATGCAGTCATCGTTCTTGAGAGTAAACCGCACTTTAGTGACACCCAGTTTTGAAGCCAAGTCTTGGATAACCTTGGACGAGGGGCACCTCGCAACCATTAACTCCACGATCAACTTCCGGTACTCGTGGACCTTTTTGGAGGCAGTCCTCACCTTTAACCCTTCCTCCACAGGGTAGGTACAGGAGGAGACGATCTTTGCGTTTTTCCCTTCCCCAATCTCAACGATGCACAGGCGGCATGCGCCGTAACTGGAGAGGCCCTCGTGGTAGCATAAGGTGGGTACGTCAATGCCGTAGAATCGAGCAGCCTCCAGAATGGTCCAGCCCTCTTCTACCTGCACATCCAGACCGTTTAGTGTCATACTTATCATGGTTTCACCTCACTTCACTCCTTCTCTACAGCATCAAACTTGCACGTGGTAAAGCAGATGCCGCATTTTATGCACTTCTCCTGGTCAATAACGTGGGGTGCTTTCTTTTCACCAGAAATGGCCTCCTGTGGGCAGGCTCTCACACATGCTCCGCACCCTGTGCACTTTTCTGCACTGATGACGAACTGGAATAACGCAGGGCACACGCCTGCAGGGCACTTCTTGTCCAGAATGTGGGTGAGATATTCCTCTTCAAAATATCGCAAGGTGGAGAGCAGTGGGTTGGGTACAGTCTGCCCCAGTCCACACATGGATGTGTCTTTTACCAGGTTACCGAGCTCCCACAGGGTCTGTAAATCCTCTTCCTTTCCCTTCCCCTGGGTAATGTCTGTGACGATCTCGAGCATGCGTTCAATGCCCTCCCTGCACGTCAAACACTTACCGCAGGACTCTTCTTGGAGAAACTCCAGGAAATACCTGGCAGTGTCCACCATGCAGGTGTCCTCGTCCATGACCACCAAACCGCCAGAACCCATGATAGAGCCAACTTCTTTCAGCTTCTCGTAGTCCACGGGCAGGTCCAGAAGATCAGCAGGAATGCACCCACCAGAGGGTCCTCCTGTCTGGATCGCTTTGAACGACTTGTCATCAGGTATCCCACCTCCAATGTCATAGATCATCTCTCTCAGGGTAATACCCATGGGTACTTCTACGAGCCCTGTGTTGTTGATCTTCCCTACTAAAGAGAAGATCTTGGTACCTTTGCTCCTCTCTGTCCCGACAGATGAGAACCACGCTGCACCGTTGTTAATGATCAAAGATATGTTCGCCCACGTCTCCACGTTGTTAATATTGGTAGGTCTTCCCCATATTCCTCTCTGTGCGGGGAAGGGCGGTCTCTGTCTCGGTTCACCCTTTCTCCCTTCAATGGAAGCCATGAGTGCTGTTTCCTCACCGCACACGAAAGCACCAGCGCCAATGACGACCCGTATATCAAAGCTAAAGTCTGTACCAAGGATGTTCTTCCCCAGAAGGCCGTATTTTCGCATTTGCTCCACAGCATTCATAACATTCTTGACGGCAAGCGGGTATTCGTGCCTCACGTAGATGAATCCCTCACATGCTCCAATAGCATAGGCACCGATTAACAACCCTTCCAAAACTAAGTGGGGATTCCCTTCCAGGAGACTTCGATTCATGTAGGCACCAGGGTCCCCCTCATCAGCATTGCACACCACGTACTTGATGTCGCCCTGTGCTTTTCGAGCGATCTCCCATTTTAACCCTGCTGGAAATCCTGCTCCTCCTCTCCCTCGCAGGCCTGATGCCTTGACGACGGTGATGACCTCTTCAGGACTCATGCTGGTGAGTACCTTGCTCAGTGCTGTGTATCCCCCGATAGAGAGGTAGTCCTCGATCTTTGTGGGGTCCACCAGTGCATTCAACCCCATGAGGTTTTTACGCTGCTTCTTGTAGAAGGGAATGTCATTCTCGTACAGCGCCTTCTTTCCCGTCTGAGGGTCTGTGTACAGTAATCGGTCGATGACCTTTTTGTTGATGATTGTTTCAGTTATGATTTCCTCTGCATCCTTTGGCTCGACATCTTGATAGAATATGTTCTCAGGCTGAACGATTACTACCGGTTCGACCTGACAGAAGCCGTGACACCCCGTGATCCTCAATTCAACCTTATTCTCTAATTTGTGGTCTTTCAACGCTTTTTTTAACGCATCAGCCACTGCTGAAGAACCCTTAGCCAGACCACAGGTGCCTGATGATATGATGATGCGTCCCATCTGCGAGGCATCCTCCCGTGCTTTCCGGAGCTTCTGAGAGTGTGATTCAAATTCACGCACGTTCATGTGATCCCTCCCCCCTTACTCTCCTTCCTGTAGTTATCTAAGATGGTCTCCACCATTTTGGTGGTCACGTGTGAATAGTACGCATTATCAACAACGACAACAGGGCCTAATGCACAGCACCCGAGGCACCTGACTGTTTCCAGGGTAAAAACGTTGTCACCTGTAGTTTCACCAGGGCAAATGTTCAGGGTTCTCTGTACCCCCTCAAGTATTCTTTGTCCACCCCTCACGTGACAGGCTGTACCGAGACATACGTTGACGAGATGTTTTCCTCTCGGCTTCAAACTGAAGACCTTGTAAAAGGTGGCCACAGAATAGACGTTAATGAGGGGAATCCCCAGTTTCTCTGCCACCATAGTGAGTGCCTCTTGCGGCAGGTAGTTATATTCAGACTGTACATCCAGCAATATGGAAATCAAGCAGGAGCTGTCATTATTCCATTTGTTCAATATGGGAGTGATAACTGCACTTGTCTCTTTCATGGCATACTACCTCCTTTAACCTTAATACGATCTGAGATTAACCAGATAAAGACCTCCCTCCCTCTCTCTCTTACGGTCTAATTGACCTGGTAAAGGGGCAGAAGACGACTCGGGTAAAGAAACAAACCCGGTCTGTGGTGCCAGAGGGAATGCTTTATCCATGGTGTGAGGCATAGGTTTTCTCTTATAAATGTTATGGTACCTCACTATCCAGGGTTCGTTTTAGGTTGCTGGCAGAAGAATAACGTGTATCACCCCTTTTTTGATGAAGCTATCCTGTGATTATTGTCATTTTTTTAATCAAAGATCTCATTGTATAATAATTTCAGAAACCTAGATCAAACTTTGAGCGAGAAAACACAGCAGTAAAGAAAGTGCAGGGTTCAGGAGGTCACGACCTCTCCAATACAGGACAGACAGCACTTGCTTTGAGACATTTTGTACACTGCCCAGCCTATGTGACCCCCATTCTTCAATCATAAGACAGCTCTTCCAACACCAAAAGGTCACGGCGGGGCTTGAACCCACCCTTTCTTCTTTCCACTCAGGCACTGATGGATGTCTTCTGCTGCCTTTTTCCCAGCACCCATAGCTGCAATGACGGTGGCTGCCCCTGTGGCGATGTCTCCTCCTGCCCACACTCGTTTCAGGGATGTTCTCCCATTCTCGTTCGTGATAACGTTCCCGTGCTTTCCAGTGTTCAGCCCCTTCGTCACCTGGGGGATCAAGGGATTGGGGTTCTGACCGATGGCTATGATTACTAAATTTACGTCAATGATGAATTCAGAACCTGGGATAGGGACTGGTCTCCTCCTTCCTGATTCATCAGGTTCCCCTAGTTCCATCTTCAGGCATTCCATCTGTTTTACCCAGAAGTTCTCGTCACCAATGATTCGCACCGGGTTAGTCAGCAGCCTGAACTCGACACCCTCCTCTCTGGCGTGTTCCACTTCCTCTTTTCGTGCAGGCATCTCCTGCTCCGATCTCCTGTAGACGATGTACGCCTTCTCTGCACCCAGTCGTAACGCTGTTCTTGCAGCGTCCATGGCCACGTTCCCAGCCCCTACCACAGCCACCCTCTTTCCCCGCTTCACCGGGGTGTCATATTCAGGGAAGAGGTAGGCTTTCATCAGGTTCACCCGTGTTAAAAACTCGTTGGCAGAGTAGACGCCATTCAAATTCTCACCCGGTATCCCCAGGAAGGCGGGGAGACCTGCACCCGTTCCAATGAAGACAGCGTCGTACTCTTGCAGCAACTCTTCCACGGTCAATATCTTCCCGATGACGAAGTTGGTCCTCATCTTGACTCCTAAGCTTTTGATGTACTCCACTTCAGCCCCCACGATCTTCTTGGGCATCCTGAACTCGGGAATGCCATACATGAGAACGCCTCCCAGCTTGTGGAGCGATTCGAAGACGGTGACATCGTACCCGAGTTTTGCCAGGTCACCTGCACAGGTTAACCCCGCAGGCCCCGATCCAACGATTGCCACCTTTTTCCCGTTGGGAGTCACCTTGGGCGGGGGCTCTACTCCTTTTTTCTGCTCCCAGTCTGCAGCAAACCGTTCAAGCCTCCCGATGCCCACGGGTTCGAATTTCTTTCCCATGACGCACACTTCTTCGCACTGAGTCTCCTGTGGACACACTCTCCCGCACACCCCTGGAAGGTTGTTCTTCTCTTTGATCTTCCTGATGGCTCCCGCAAAGTCTCTCTCCCTGATGAGGATGATGAATCCAGGTATGTCGATGTTGACAGGACACCCCCCGACACAGGGCGAGTCCTTGCACTGCAGACATCTTTGAGACTCTTTTAACGCCTCTTCCTCGTTGTAGCCTAAAGCGACCTCGTTGAAATTCTTTGTCCTCTGCTTTGGGTCCTGTTCAGGTATCTTTGTCTTTTCTTTAACTACTGGCATGCACATTCCTCCTCAAAGAGTTTCAGTGATTCCTTCTCCTCGGGGAGATAGGTCTTCTGCCTGTCCATCAGCAATTTGAAATCCACCTGGTGCGCATCGAAATCAGGACCATCCACACACGCGAACTTCGTTTTATCCCCAATGCACACCCTGCATCCGCCGCACATCCCCGTGCCGTCCACCATGATGGAGTTCAATGAAGCAATGGTTTTGACGTTGTAGGGTTTCGTCAGATTCGCCACGACCATCATCATGACGGCAGGACCTATGGTAATGACCCTGTCTACCTTCTCCTTGTCCAGAATTTCCTTTAACACATCGGAGACGAATCCCTTTCTTCCGTAGGAGCCATCATCTGTAGTGATGAACAGCCTATCAGAGACCTTTCTCATCTCGTCCTCCAGGATCATCAGATCCTTGGTCTTGGCTCCGATGATGGAGATAACCTCGTTTCCTGCCTCTTTTAATGCCTTCGCCTGGGGGTAGAGGCATGCAATTCCTACACCGCCTCCCACACAGACCACTTTCCCGAATTTCTCGATATCTGCAGGCCTTCCCAAGGGACCGATGAGGTCCTGAATCCTGTCTCCTGCCTTGAGCAATCCCAGCTTCTTGGTGGACTTTCCCACTGCCTGGAAGATGAGTCTGACAGTCCCCCTCTCTCCATCCACATCTGCAATGGTGAGGGGAATTCGCTCTCCCCGCTCGTCGATCTTCACTATGACGAACTGCCCGGGCTTGTACCTCCTGACTACGAGGGGCGCCTCTACATCAAAGAGCGTCTCAACGTCATTCAGCTCTTTCTTATAGGTGATCTTGTATCCATTTTCATCTGAGTTTGGGTTCATGACTCCTCCCTCTTGTGATGGTGATTGATGAATTGACCCTTCCACAGAGATGGGGAAGCCAGCAAAAAAGGAAATGAAAGGGCTTTCCCTGATGTGAGAGGGCGTATTCTCCAATGGAAGGCACCAGTTTACCTCTTATATAGGTTATGGTAGTCGCAGGCTGTGGGACAGATTTCATTTACGTACTTCTTACTGAGGAGGGAGCACTCTTTTCCTAACATTCAGACTCAATAGACATAGGGGATGAGACGACTTGTCCTTTCCATATAGGACTCGTACTCTTTTCCAAATGAAGACTTCAGTAGTTGTTCCTCCATATCCCTTCTCTTCTTGAACACCACGAACAGTCCTCCCATTAACAGGGACGTGAAAACCAGGCTGCAGAACGAGAGCGAAAACCCAAGAAACAAGAGCAGAAACCCCAGGTAGAGAAGATGTCTCACACGCCCGTAGATACCACCCGTAACCAACGCATGCGTATCTTCTAAGACAATCTTCGAGCTTCCATATCGCCCCAGTTGAATTCTGCTCACCAGGGAGAGGCAGCCACCTGTCATGAGAAGAAGGATGCCAATCAAAGATATGAACCTTGACATAGTCTCCGAAAGGTATTTCGAGGTTAGAAAGTGGTTTTCATAGAAAGGAAGGACAAGAAGAAAAGGTACCAAGAGAATTAAAATAGCTGAAATCGACGATCATTTCTTAGTATAGAATGTCTAAAAATGTCATTCTGTAATAATTTCAGAAATAAAAAATCTCTCTGCAGGAGAGATTGACGAGAACCCCATCTCTACTCTTTACCTCTTTTTGAATCGGTTGGCATAGTTGTGGGTTACCCCTTGGTGATAAAGATGCCATGGGCTACTACCTACTACCTACTACCTACGAAATATTTATATATGATATTACATTTCTATCGCCTACAGTAACTGATTGAGAAGGATTCGCAGGTTGATAAAAATGTCAGCAGATGTTCTCTTGGTCAATCCCCAAATGCTGGTTTACGATTATGAATACGAACAGTTAGAACAAGAAACGCCGCCCTTATGTTTAGGTTATTTAGCAGGACCCTTACTGAAAGAGGGATATACTGTCAAGATCGTTGATATGGTGGCAGAACAAATAAAGAAAGAAGATCTAGTACAGATAGTGAAAAAAGAATCTCCTGGAATTGTGGGTATTACTGCTACTACTCCTTCCTACTTTCACACCATGAGAATTGCAGAAGCTCTCAAAGCAAATGATCCAGATACTACTGTCGTGGTGGGTGGCTCACATGTGACATTAAGAGTGGTGGAATCTCTGCAGGAGACTGATGGAATAGACATTGTGGTGTATGGGGAGGGAGATTACACAATGTTAGAGCTTGCTCAATCAGTCATTGATGGACAAAAACCCTTGGAAGAGATTAAAGGAATTGCTTATCGCAGAAATGGAAGTGTTCAGAAAACACCTCCTCGGCCTTTCATAGAAAACCTGGATGAACTACCTTTTCCAGCAGTCCACCTACTGCCGATGAAAAGATACATGGCTCATCCTGTGTCTGGAGGCAGGGGCTGTCCAAACAAGTGCATTTTCTGTGCTGCAGGGCACCTTTCTGGCCATACATACCGCTTCAGAAGTGCAAAGAGTGTCATACAGGAGGTAAAATATGTATATGACACCTTTGGGATCACCTATTTCTTCTTCACTGATGACACCTTCACCGTCGAGAAAGAAAGAACTTTCCAGATCTGTGAAGAAATAAAAAAAGAAGGACTAGACATTACATGGTCTTGCGAGGCACGGGTAAATACTGTTTCAAAAGAAATGCTCCAAAAAATGAAAGAAACAGGATGCATTGGCATGCAGTTTGGGGTGGAATCAGGTGTCCAGAAAATATTGAACTCCATCAAGAAAGGTATCACTGTAGGACAGGTGAAGCGGGCGGCCAAATATGTCGTAGAAGCTGGAATACCCACTCTTACCTGCAGTTTCATGATTGGACATCCTGAAGACACGGTAGAAACAGTCCAGGAGACCTTTGATTTTGCTATGTATCTTAAACGATTAGCAGGGAAAAAAGGAAGCGAAACAATGATTAGAACTCCATTCCAAATAACAGTTCCCTTTCCAGGAACATACTTGTATGAAAATGCCGAAAAGTTGGGAATCGAGATCCTCGCAAACTCATGGGATCAGTTTACCACTGATGCGGTACTCATTCGTACGAAACACTTGGATGAAAAAACCTTGAGAAACCTCTGGTGTGATGGCATCACTAAAGTCAGTGTAGGACTTAATATACCAATGTTCTGAGACTCAGACTAAAAAATTAAAACAATGAATGTCTCCTTGAACCTAGGCTTTCCCCCTGATCTCTTCTTTTTGCCCTTTACTGAAGGCTTCACAGGGTATCTCTGTTCTTGAGGTTCCCCTCTCCTTTTTTCTCCCCCCTCCTATTCTTTGACCCTTTTCTTTAATGAATCATTCTCTTTCTGAGGGCGGTGAATCTTTTTGCGAAGTTTTGTTCCCCTCTTTATACTTTTCTGCCTGTTTTCGCCACTTCTCTTCTTTTGCATTCATTCTTTCAACACCTGAACACTCTCTCTTTTCCCCACGTACTCTTTAGGACAGTCAATCTTAATTCCTGTCCCAAATTTAGTCACTCTCCTCTCTATGAAGCAAATAACCTCTTCCTCCATGGTAAAGTTTCCTTTCTGCAGCTTAACCTTCTCTTTAACATATATAAAAAATATGCTGATATATAGAGACTTTGAAGTAAAAATTAAACCATTTCTCTCCACAAGATTACCTCAGAAAGAAAAAACAAGTGAGTTCCTACTATTTTAATAGCAACCACCAAAAGCTAAAAGTCACAAATTTATATTTAAACTCTTGGCTAATATCAATTAGTTAAAAAAAAAAGAAGGCAAAAAATTTAGTGAACTAAAGTATTTACCAGTTAGTTCTGTCGATGACTTCGCCAACGACTGCTCCAACGATTGCACCTCCGATAATTGCTCCAACAGTAGCACCTGCGTCACGACCCTCAAAGATAGGTTCGAATTCACTATCGAGAATTTCAGTCGTCATCTCTATTTTCATCTTTCCCACCTCCTTTTCGATTTTTCGAATCGAAAAAAGATTCAGGCTTTTTGCTCCTACTATTGTTCTATTGTTTCTGTTCTGCCCTCGATCTGGTCGTTCTAAAACTTAAATTTATTCCTATCTTGATCAAAGAGCATAGATACTCCTTTTTCCTTGTTCAGAGCATCAACTAAAATGAATGAACTATCTAGTGTCACAACCTGATCAACAACACCAATGAGTTTTGTGTTGCCTCCCAGAGATTATTATCCAAAGACTTTAAACGGACAATTATATGTACGAAACGTTTATATATGAGAATATGTCTCCATCATTTATATGCATTCATCTAAAAAAGCCATGTAGGTTGACGAAAATGTCTACAGATATTTTACTGGTTTATCCTCAGATGCTCAGAAATGATTACGAATTGGAGAGGTTAGAACAAGAAATGCCACCTTTCTGTTTACATTATCTGGCAACCACTTTACTGAAAGAGGGATATACTGTCAAGATCGTTGATATGACAGCAGAACAGTTAAAGAAAGAAGATCTAGTACAGATAGTGAAAAAAGAATCTCCTGGAATTGTTGGTATTACTGCTACTACTCTCTCTTATTTTCACACCATGAAAATTGCAGAAGCTCTCAAAGCAGATAATCCAGATACTACTGTCGTGGTGGGTGGTCCACATGTGACAACACGACCGGTAGAATCTCTGCAGGAGACTGATGGGATAGACATTGTGGTGTATGGAGAGGGAGATTACACAATAGTGGAACTTGCCCACTCGATTATCGATGGACAAAAACCCTTGGAAGAGATTAAAGGAATTGCCTATCGCAGAAATGGAAGTGTTCAGAAAACACCTCCCAGGCCTTTCATAGAAAACCTGGATGAATTACCTTTTCCAGCAGTCTTACTGCCAATGGACAGATACATGGCTCATCCTGTGTCTGGAGGCAGGGGCTGTCCAAATAAGTGCATTTTCTGTGCTGCAGGGCACCTTTCTGGCCATACATACCGCTTCAGAAGTGCAAAGAGTGTCATACAGGAGGTAAAATATGTACATGACACCTTTGGAATTGCATTCTTCTTCTTCACTGATGACACCTTCACCGTCGAGAAAGAAAGAACTTTTCAGATCTGTGAAGAAATAAAAAAAGAAGGGCTGGACATTGAGTGGACCTGCGAGGCACGGGTAAATACTGTTTCAAAAGAAATGCTCCAAAAAATGAAAGAAACAGGATGCATCGGCATACAGTTTGGGGTGGAATCAGGTGTCCAGAAAATATTGAACTCCATCAAGAAAGGTATCACTGTAGGACAGGTGAAGCGGGCAGTCACAGACACCATAGATGTTGGAATGTCCACAATTACCTGCAGCTTTATAGTCGGACATCCTGAAGACACGGTAGAAACAGTCAAAGAGACCTTTGATTTTGTCATGTACCTCAAGCATTTAGCTCCTGAGAGAGGAAGCAAGGTTAAGGTTACAACCCCCTTTCTAATAACAGTTCCTTATCCCGGAACATATCTGTATGAGAATGCACACGAATTGGGAATCGAGATCCTCGCAGACTCGTGGGAAAAGTACACCACTGACAATGTACTCATTCGTACAAAACACTTGGATGAAAAAACCCTGAGGACCCTCTGGTGTGACGGCACCATGAGAGCTAACACAGGGCTTCAAATATAATGAACTGATACTGTCCAAAGAACCAGAAAGAGTGAATAATTCTATGGGCATTCTCAATTATCAATCAGTGATATCTCCATTACAAGGGTTTTAATACCTCTTCTACCTTGATGGAAGGAAACAATGCATCAGACAGTATGAACTTCAGTTCCTCCTGCATTCCTATTTTTGTGTTTTCCAACAATTTTATGACTTCTTGTGCCTTCTGGATTCTGATGTTCTCCAGATGGTCAATGCCTCCTGCACTTTTTATAATCTTGAAGAGCTGGTTTGGGTTGACAGGTTTTTCACGATCGTGAAACAATTCAAGGAGGGTTTCTTTCACTTCTTCTGATTTTCTGCTTGCGTAAAGAAATGATAAAGGGAGAGATTCATTTCTCAATCGGCTGGCTAATGCATCGCCTATATTCATTGAATCCATTAGATCATCCCTCAGCTGCATCAGCACGCCTAAATGGCTTCCGTACTGACCTAACGTCTCTATCTGTTGCTCATCCCCCCCTCCAGCGATAGCGCCCACCCGCATACACGCTTCAAGGTCAGATATTTTTAGTTCAACCATACGAAGGTATGCTTCCTCGGAATAGTCGAGCGTGTTTTTCATGGACAGCTCCATGAGCGCTCCCCGGGCCAGTTTATTGACAGATGTTTCAATAGTTTCAAGTAAAGCTGTCTTTTTTTGGTGCGATATAGCCGGATTTCCGACTATAACCCGCCCTAACTGAGTTGAGAAGAAGCAGAAATACCAATCGCCAAGAATGAGTGAAGCTGCTCTGTCATGCCTTGCAAAAATGGTCTTTTCCAGTTTCTTCATCAAACTTTTATCAATAATATCATCATGAATAGAGATTGCAGCCCGGAAAAGCTCCATAACCAGTGCAATCTCAATGACTGAATCTCTGCTGCCTCCCACAGCCTCACATGATAGAACAGTAAACCCTGCTCTCATTGGTTTATACGGCAGATCAAGATAGTCCTTTACCGCCTCTGGGGCATTATTCTCTTCCACAGCCCTTTTCACAAGCTCTTTGAGAATGGTGTAGGACTTTTCACCTCCTTCCCAAAGAGCCTTACTCTTTTCTCGATTTTCCATCTTTTCACCCCTCCTCACATCATGAGCCTCCTCCAGCTATAAAATTTCAGTATTTCTGAATAGTGCCCAGCTCAGCACATTCAATACTACTACATAGAGAGCAGCAACTACGCCTGCCCTCAGAATGACCCGTGACAGAGGCTGGGTAGTAACGATAGGTTCTTCCTGAGATTCAGGATCAGGTTTCGTAACAGTAATTGCTTCAGCAGAAGGTGCATACGCATACAGTATGATATTGGGAGAAAGCTTGTCTATTCCAGTAGTCAGAGAGATATTCCTGTAAGTAGCATCTTCAGGAAGTGAATCATCTGCGATAAAAGCGCTGTGACCAAGACCTGGCAGATAGTCAACCATTTCCTTCCCCGCTGCTGATGATTCAGCAAGTCCACCAACAATGAGAATACTACAGAGCACGGCAAATGTTCCTAAGGCTGCCATGGTAGAGTTTTTGGTGGCAGACCCGATAAAGAGCGTAATGCTGACCCAAACGAGTGTGCTGAGCACTGCTGCCAGGGGTACTACAAGAAACAGCTGCATCCCATTTTGAGGACCATACATAATCCACTCGCCCACAAAGAAATACATGTACAAAAAGAAGTATACACCTGCCAACATTCCGCATAGGAAAAAAAACTTTCCAACGTAGACAACTGTTCGAGAGACTGGTTTAGACAGCAGCGTGGATATGGTATCTCTTTCAAACTCTTCAGATATGGCATCCATGGCAACAGCAATTCCCAGCAGTGCATACAGCAGTCCACCGAGACCTATGTCTCTTTTGACTACAAAGTTTGGGTCTGGTCTCTCGTAACCCACGAGGGGTGCCAGAAAAACAAACAGCGAAACAAGCAGGAAAGAAAAAACGAACAAAGAAAGAAGCTTCCTCTTTCTTAGATTGCGAAAGTATTCATAGCGAAAGACGGCCACAATCTGAGACTGCAAACTCGGATTTCCTTGGTTCATTGGATTACCTCTTCAGATTTTTCTTTTTTAGAAACAAGGCTGAGGAACATATCTTCAAGGTTCATGTGTTCCTCTTGCATCGAGAGTATCTCCCCCCCTGCAGCAACGATGCAGTGTGAAACCTCTCTTCTGACTTCAATGTCATTGCTGCGAGTGGTGATTTTCAGCGTCTTTCCTGTGATGACAACGCTTTCGACTACAGGGAGTGCTTTTAGTGAAGCTTTTAACTTCTCAGAAACCTCTACTACCTCTACAACGATCACTACTGTTTGCTGCAGCTTTTGAGTTAGGTCCTTAAGTGGGCCTGATACTACCAGTGCACCCCCATCAATAATAGACACATGACTGCATACATGTTCTACCTCCTCAAGGAGGTGAGATGATATGAAAATAGTAGTACCTTCTCTTGATATCTGCTTCATTAAGTTCCTGATGTCAACTCTTGATATGGGATCTAGGCCAGCATTGGGCTCGTCAAGTATGATGAGTTCAGGCTCAGCAATAAGCGATTGCGCAATGCCGAGCTTCTGCCGCATTCCTTTACTGTACTCTTTTATGCGTTTGTTTCTGTGCTCGTCAAGACCAACTATAGAAAGCAGTTCACTAATTTGAGCCTTCCGAGCGTCTTTTGAAACTCCATATATTTGGCTGTATATATCAAGCAATTCCCATGCTTTCAAGTTTTCGGGAAATTTGGGTATTTCAGGCATGTATCCAACTCTCAATCTTGCTCTGGAGCTTTCTTTTTGTATTCTATTTCCAAGAAGGAATGCTGATCCTTCATCAGGCCACAGCAGGCCCATGAGTATTTTTATGGTAGTCGTTTTCCCAGCTCCATTGGGTCCAAGAAATCCATGAATTGTTCCCCTTTCTACCTCGAGATTTAACTTTTTTACAGCCATATTGTTGCCATAGCGCTTCACCAAGTCAACAGTCTTGATAGCCAGTTCCACCTTATCACTTCCTTAGTATCGAAAAGTTTCTGGGCTCCTTTACTTGACCTAATCTATATAAACGTTTCGCCCCAAGACCCCAGGGATTCTCATTCACGTGCGGTAGATTTATGAATTATCTTCACGACAGAGTAAGGCAGGCCAAGAACTTTTGATCCTTCCTGTGATGGAGGTAGAAGGAATGACAGGGTTTCCCCCTTCGGGAAAAAAGAATAAAATGAGGAAAAAGCAGGTTTTCTACTGTAATAGATGTCTCCACAAGTTTATATCTGATAATGGATTCAACCCAAAGGGGAATCCCCTCTTTTTAAAGAGGGGTCTCGGAAAAATAGTGAAAATGTGACGGAGCCAATATTAGGTTGGGCGGCGGTTTCAAACCACCGGTTTTAACCGGCGGTCCGCCGCCCGTAAAATTTGACGCGGTTGATTTTTCAAAAAATCTCAAGAAGTGAGCATTAGCATGCTAAAAATTCTTCTTAAGTTTTAAATGAAGCCTTTTCCTTCATCTCCCACTGGAATCCCTTCATGAGAGAGTTAAAGATATTCACGTTCTTGGATTGACCTTACGAGGTGCAGCAAGTACTCTCCTTTCGGTCGCTTCTACCACTGAGATGATCCAGCGCAAATCCTTGTCATAGTAAATCATTCCAGCATTTTTCATATTCCTCAACATTTCAAGAAGCTTATCCTTAGATAAATGGGAGAATCTTTCCTTTATCTCAGAAAATGTCTTGATTGAGTCACAAAAAATTAAAAGATCCGTTTCATCTCGATCAAATTTGTATTTATAGGATCTTAGCCCTTTTTCTTCAAGAATGGAGCCATCTGGATATTCGAACCACTCATAAGAACGATCCTGCTGGACATAGAATTCCAAGAGGCTTTCGAAGTCATCCCACAGGCGATCATGACCTGAATTGTAGAAGCCGAAGAACTCGTATTTATTGGATTCAGATATGAGGTGGAGTGGCTCGGTCTCTGTCCAAAATTGACTGCTTTCCCATTTTTTTCTCTCTTCTTCTGATACATCCTCATAAAAGGGGGCACCTTTCCATAAGCTAAGAAAGCCAGGTTCTAGAGGGAATTTCTTGAGGAAAAATCGTAAAAATTTTATATTTGCACAACTTTCCAGAATATCGTCTTTGGTTTCTGCTGGGATTCCTCTTATAATGTTGAGACCACAAATATCCAGCCCGTACTGCTTTCCAAGCTTCAGTGCTTGGATATTGTGGGCAAATCTGTGCCTTTTCTCCATTTTTTCTAATAGGGAATCTGTCATTGCCTCAAAGCCAATCTGCATTTGACTGAAAGATGCAAGCTGCATATACTTGGCAGTTTCAGGGGTGATAAAAACGGGGGAAATTTCCGAATGAAAATCATATTTTTTCATGTGGCTCGCCGATACCTGTATGAGCAGCTCCAAGAGCTTCTTGAACCTCTTCATGTTTCCAGGAACTTCAGTGTCCACAAAAATGAAATTGTCTACATTGTGTTTTTTGGACTGAACCTCTATTTCCTCTACAATATTCCCAGGCGACCGTGTACGGTAGGCGTACCCTTCGTTCAAAACACAGAATCTGCACTTATTCCAAGGGCAGGATCGTGACCCCCATATAGGGATTCGAATTGGAACTTGAAAAGACCTGTACTTTCCGGGTGTACTAAAATAGTCTGAATGATCTGCAAAGGGATATGAATCAAGGGGGGGCTGTTCATGAGTTACTCCTGTCAAAAGGATTTTATTGCCATCTCGATAGACCAGGTTTGGCACATTCTTGACATCTTTATCTCCTTCCAAGGCCTTAACAAGGTAAAAAAGTGGGAATTCACCCTCCCCCCATACAGCAAAATCTACAAGGTTGAAAATTCGCATGAATTCAAATCCTTGAGACTCGTTGGTGATTCCACCTATGACGATTTTCATTTCGGGATTCAATTCTTTAAGACGGCGAATCAAGTAGGGACTCATCAGCCATTGAAAGTATTTCAAGGTGAATCCAGCAAGAGCTGTTTCATGTAGGTTATGTTGCTTGATGTACTGGTCAATATCGTCCTTGATTGAATGCGCCATCTCGGTCATTTCTTCTCTGGAGTAAATTGATGAATACAACACATCGAATGGCGTTAGATTGCCATTTCCAGAATTTTCTGTTAGCAAGTGCCTGCATACGTATAGTGTGTGAAGAATATCAAAATGTCTTGTATTTTCTGCATATTTTTCGAGCATTTTCTGGAATAGTAGCAGTTTTCTAGCTAGGATTAGGTTCCAGTAGATGCTTTTAACTTCGATTCCCCTCGCTTGAAGAAACCCTTTCAAATATCCCAGAGCAGGATTTGGAACATGCTGTCTGTAAGGCGGAGTACAATGCAGAATCATTACATCATCCTCGTACTTTTAAACTTTTTTGGCAGTTAGCTTATAAGGTTTTTGATGGGTTGGGTGTCCGTATTTTCTGGAAGGGTTACCCTCCACTCGGGCAGAGGCTGAACAGTTGGAGAAGACGAGGGGTATTATTCGAGAAGCGAAAAAACAGGGAATAGCGATTAGTGTACAAATTCTGTATAGTTGGTTGGAAATGGCTGAAGAATAATGATTTTTTATCTACAAGTAGGCGGTACATCCAGTACATCCTCAAGGCTAATCTCCCTACATACATGGAGGTAAGAGCATGCACCTCACTCTACCCTAACCACAAACCCCCACTTCCACCCCACTGAGAGCGAATCTTTTAAAAGGCATATTCTATCCAAAAGCGGTGAAAAGCAAAAGCCTTGTTCACCAACCCAAACTCTCACACACGTAAGAAAGCTTCCAGATCATCTTATGGAGGAGGACACACATGAAGATACTGTCCAAGAAAGACTTCCTCACCTTCGTCGACATGCTCATACAGGATATGTCGATGGATGTGGAGGGAGTCAAAGCAAAGGGCGGAAAATTTGTCTTCGGGCCCCTGGAATCCGCAGATGAGCTGCGACTGGACTACGACGTCACCATTATGCCGCCCAAAAAGTATTTTCTGCCCATTTACGAACCATTGATGACTTTTGATCTTTCCAGACCTTTTACTGTGGAAAAGGCGGAAGATTTAAAACCGAAAATAATCATTGGGGTTCATCCCTACGATATCATGGCTATAAACCAGATGGATACCTACTACACTGATACGTACGTAGATGATGCCTACCTGAGAAGGAGAAAGAACGCCCTCATCGTGGGGTTAACTCCTACACGGGTGTCTGAAAAGGCCTTCTTTGGTGACATGGGAACAGGTCTTGCAGACTCAGGTTTTGATCTCATGGTAACAGACCTGGGTGATAAGGTAGCCATCGAGGTTAAGACGAAAGCGGGAGAAACTTTGTTGAAGAAGTGTTCTCTACGGGATGCATCCCCAGATGAGGTCGAAAAAGTTAGAAAAATAAAAGAGGCTGCAGCTTTACAGGCGAAGAGAAATTTGAAGGTCAATCCCCGTCAGTGGCACGATCTGCTGGAAAATAATTACACCAGTGGCGTGTGGAAGAGCCAGGCAGAGAAATGCCTCTCTTGCGGAACGTGCACCATTGTGTGCCCCACCTGCTTCTGTTACGACGTTACAGACAAAGTGGATCTCACGTTCAAGGGGGAGAGGATCAGGACCTGGGATGGATGTCTTTTGAGAGACTTCACGAGACTGGGTTCTGGTGAGGTCTTCAGGGAAAAAGTGGAAGACCGGTACCGCCACCGGTTCAATCGCAAAGGCAGATACCTTCCTGACAGGTTAGGGTTCGTCGCCTGCGTGGGATGCGGCCGCTGTTCTACCCAGTGCATACCTGATATTGCTGACCCGGTGACCGTCTTCAACATGGTGACAGAAGCTTCTTCTGTATCGGCAAAGGAGGGTGAAGCAACCCCTGTGACGAAGACCGATATCACCTCCGTAAA